>Ga0302263_10000023_pt1 | contig 72134 bp, 68 predicted proteins | sample II_Fen_N1_4_FD_194564 | JGI IMG/M metagenome (GOLD analysis project Ga0302263, IMG submission 194564) | Peat permafrost microbial communities from Stordalen Mire near Abisko, Sweden - II_Fen_N1_4 | ecosystem: Environmental > Terrestrial > Soil > Wetlands > Permafrost | place: Sweden: Abisko... | reverse complement strand
TACCTCCGGGACGACGAGCATCGGTGCGTGCCCCACCCGCTCGGCACCCGCGGCATCCGTCACGATCGCCACGGCGCCCGCTTCGACGGCCTGCAGCCAGTAGTCGGCGCCGTGCCCGTGGCTGCCCGGCAGGGCGGCGTACAGGTCACCGGGCGTCACGCGTCGCGAGTCCAGGGTGACGCCCCCGACCCGGGTGCTCGGGTCGCCGGAGCCGCTCGCGGACACACCCTCGCTCGTCAGCCGTTCGGCGAGAGCGGCGAGGGTCAGGCCGCGGGCCCCGGGCTCAGAGTCGCTCGCCACGGGCCGAGGCTATCGGGCGCCGGAGGCTGGTCCGGCCACCGCTTCCCGAGCACCGGGTCACCACGTGGTCGGGATCTCCGACGGCTTCGCTCCGGTCGGGGGTACGCCGTACCGGCGCAGTGCGAAGCCCATGATCTTGGAGAAGGCCGGCCCGGCCACCGAGCCCCCACCGCCCCCGGCGCGCGGGTTCTGGACGACGACGTAGACGGTGAAGCGCGGATGGTCGGCCGGGGCGAAACCGGCGAACGAGACCGTGAACTGGCCGTTGTAACAGGCGCACTTGGGCCCGACGCGCTGCGCGGTGCCGGTCTTGCCGGCCACGACGTATCCCGGGACCTGAGCCCCCGGCGCGGTGCCCGCGTCGGGGTTGACGACCCGTTCCATCATGTCGGTCATCTGGTGCGCGGCGTTCGCGCTGACGACGCGGCGGGTGGTGGCGTGGTCGGTGCCGATCGGCTCGCCCAGGTTGTTCGTGGCGCTGCCCTGGATCAGGCTCGGGGAGACGCGCACGCCGCCGTTGGCGATCGTATTCACGGCCGCGGCCATCTGGACGCCGTTCACCGACACGCTCTGCCCGAAGGCGACCCGGTCCTGGGTCATCCCGTCCCAGGCGGCGCTCGACGGGAGCAGACCCGGCGTCTCCCCGGCGACGCCGATGTCGGTGCGCTGGCCGAGACCGAAGCGGGTGAGGTAGTGCCGCAGCTGGCCGGGCTTGAAGTGCCGCGAGGCCTTGGCGGTGCCGATGTTGGACGACTGAGCGATCACGCCCGCCAGCGTCATCTTCAAGGTCCCGTGCGGGAACCAGTCGTGGATGACCCGGTCGCCGCTCTGCAGCTGTCCGGGCACCACCAGGCGGGTGCGGTCGGTGACCTGGCCGGCGTCGATCAACGAGCTCAGCGTGAGCACCTTCTCCACGGAGCCCGGCTCGTAGGGGCTGGTCATCGCCAGGCTGTTGCGGTCCTTCTTGGGCGAGGCCTGCGGGTTGGTGGCGTCGTACGTCGGGTAGTCGGCCAGCGAGAGGATCTCACCGGTGTGGGAGTCCATGACGACCGCGAAGCCGGACTCGCCCCGGGCCCCGAGCACGGTCTGGCGCAGGATCCGCTGGGTGTACCACTGCAGGTCCTCGTCGATCGTGGTGTGCAGGTCGGTGCCGTTGTGGGCAGGCACGATCGTGCTGCGTCCCAGCGGGATCCGGTTGCCGGCGCCCACCTCGTAGGTCTCCGAGCCGGCCGTGCCCGCCAGCTGGTGGTTGAACGCGAGCTCGAGACCGGCGAGCGGACCGTCGGTGCCCAGGAAGCCGACCAGGTTGGCCGCCACGTCGTGGTCGGGGTAGGAACGCACCGGGTCGTCCCTGGTGTCGAGTCCCTTGAACCCGGCGGCCCGGGCCTGGTCGACGACGTCGAGGGCGAGTGAGGCCGGCACGCGTCGGGCGATGTAGGCGAAGCGGCTGTTCTTCTTCTGCAGCGCGCTCAGGGTCTGGAAGTAGTCGACGTGCAGGTGCCGAGACAGGAAGCGCGCCAGCTGGTGCGCCTTGGACCGGGTCATCGACGGGTCGGCGACCACCATCCGACCGTCGACGGAGTCGGCGAGGGGCTTGCCGTCACGGTCGAGGATCCGGCCCCGGTCGGCGGGGAGCTCCACGGTGACGGTGCCGCCCTCGGAGGCTGCCAGCGTCGCGTACTTCTCGGGGCTCACCCCCTGGAGCTGCACCAGCCGGGCGCCGAAGAACGAGAGCACGACGGCGATGAACACGAACCCGGTCCGGAGCCGCAGCTGGACGGCTCCGCGTGCCGCACGGCGCCGCCGACGCGTCCGGGCGGTCGTGCCGGGGCGGCGGTTGCGCGGGGCCGGCGGACGACCGGACGGGCCGTGACCGCGGGGGCTCGTGGGGACCATCGCTCTGCTTCCTGCTCGAGGTCAGTGGTTGCCGGACGGGGTGGAGTGGAAGGTATGGAAGCCGTGGTTCCTGCCGTGGGCCCCTGAGCCCTGGTGGTGGCGCGCGGTGGTCGACCCCGTGTGCCGGTGCGTGGCCCCCGAGCCGGCGTGCTGGTGGGTGGCCGGTGGCTGCACGACCGTGACGTGCGCAGGGGGGTTCAGCGCCGCAGGCTTGGGCGGAGGCGGCGCCTGCAAGCGGAGCGGGTCGAGGCGCGTGGCCGCGGTGGGGGTACCGAGCACGCGGCCGGTCCGGAGGTCGAGCACGGCAGGGCTGGTGGGCAGCACCATCCCCATCCGCTGGGCCTTGAGGGCGACGACCTGCGGGTCGCGGAGCTGGTCGAGCTGCATCTGCAGGGTCTGCTGCCGGGCCAGCAGGACGTCTGCCTGCTTCTGCAGCGATGTCGCCGCGAACGACGCCTGCTGCATCGAGGTGTTGAACAGCAGCAGGCCGACGATGCCACCGACCGCGACCATCGACACGACGAGCAGGAAGGGGACCGGACTGGTCCGGCGACGGGTCCGACGCGGGACGACCGTGAGGCGCGCTCGCTCCAGGGCGGCGCCCGCCAGGCGCGGGACCCGGGCCCGGAGGGCCGGTGCGGTGCTGCTCATACGGGGTCCCCGCGGAAGCGCGAGCTCTGCGAGCTCTGCGAGCGATTTCGTGGGGTGTTCATCTCAGGCTGCTCCTCTGACTACGGGACGGACCCGTTCGACGGCGCGCAGCCGGACCGAGGCGGCGCGGGGGTTGGCTTCGATCTCGGCGGCGTCGGCTCGCTCGGCGCCGCGGGTGACCAGCCGGAGGGCCGGCTCCATGTCCGGCGGCACGAAGGGCAGGTCCGGCGGGACGTCGAGGCGGGTGACGGCGGTGAAGGCCCGCTTGACCAGGCGGTCCTCGAGGGAGTGGTAGGACTCCACGACCACGCGGCCGCCCACCGCCAGCGAGTCGATGGCGGCCGGGACGGCACGGCGCAGGACACCGAGCTCGTCGTTGACCTCCATCCGGAGCGCCTGGAAGGTGCGCTTGGCCGGGTGTCCGCCGGTACGTCGTGCAGGCGCGGGGATCTCGCGATAGAGCAGCTCGACCAACCGGGCCGAGGTGGTGAAGGGCTCCGTGGCCCGCTCCCGGACGACCGCGCCGGCGATCCGTGACGCGAACCGCTCCTCGCCGTACTCGCGCAGGACCCGCGCCAGCTCCGCCTTCGGGTAGGTGTTGAGGACGTCCGCCGCAGTGGGCCCGGCGGTCGGGTCCATCCGCATGTCGAGCGGCGCGTCCTCCCGGTAGGCGAAGCCGCGGTCGGCGACGTCGAGCTGCATGGAGGAGACGCCGAGGTCGAAGAGGACGCCGTCGGCGTACGTCAGTCCGAGGTCGGCGAGCACCTCCGGGATCGCGTCGTACGTCGCGTGGACCGCGGTGAACCGGTCGCCGTACGCCGCGAGCCGCTCCCCTGCCAGCCGGAGCGCCTCGGGGTCACGGTCGATGCCGACCACCCGCGCCAGCGCGCAGCGGGCCAGGACCGCCTCGCTGTGGCCACCCAGGCCGAGGGTCGCGTCGACGAGCACGGCGCCCTCGTGACCCAGCGCGGGCGTCAGGAGGGCGACGACCCGGTCGAGGAGCACCGGGACGTGGGAGGGGGTGGCCATCGTCTGACCTAGCGCCCCAGGTGGGCCAGCAGGAGCAATCCTGCGGCCAGTGCCGTCGAGGTCGTCGCGGAGAACGCCATCAGCGCCACCACGTCGCGCGCCTGGTGGCGGACCCGACGCGCCTCGGTCGCCGGGGCGACCCCGGCGACGGAGGGTGCTGTGGGTGTGAGACTCATCGGTTCGACCCCGCTCGATGGCGCTTGTGGTGCTGCGGACGTGTGGCGTGTGCTGGTGTGGCTGTGGTGCGACAACAGGGACTCACCCAGTCAGGTCCCTGCCCGCTCCCTCGAAGACCCGGGCCTCATGGGGTGGCCGGGGTTCGATCGTGGGAAGGTCGTCTGGAGCCGGGGAAGGTGCCCCAGATGACGGGAGCGGGCGCGAGACCTCGCTGTGCGAATCCCTGTGTGAAGTTGTGCGTGGGAGCAGGACCCCGTCAGGTGGCGGGGAGGATGTCCTCGCTCATGTCGGCGAACGTCTGGCTGTGCTCGGCCTCCCAGGCCGCGATCCGCTCCGGGTCCCAGATCTCGACCCGGTTGAGCGCCCCGATCACGACCACGTCGCGATCCAGGCCGGCGTACTCCTTGAGCAGCGGCGGGATGGTGATCCGGCCCTGCTTGTCGGGCTTGTCCTCGGCCGCCCGCATCGCCAGGAACCGGCCGTACTCACGCGCCTGACGGACGGTGAGCGGTGCCTCCTGGATGCGGCCGGTCATGGCGGCGAAGTCGGCGCGCGGGAAGACGGTGAGGCAGAAGTCCTGTCCCTTCGTCACCACGAGTCCCTCCGCGAGCTGCTCCCTGAACTTGGCCGGGAGGAAGAGCCGGTTCTTCTCGTCGAGCTTCGGGGTGTAGGAGCCCACGAACATCCGGGCACCTCCACCTTGGTCGACCCATCCTCCACTTTGCGCCACTGTACTCCACTTTGCCCCACCGTCAACCACATTCACCCGAGTCGCAGCGGCGATCCACGCTCAGCGAGCGCCGGCCACCCGGATCGCCGTACGCCGGATGCGGCCGCCGCTCCCCCGGCGTCGCAGGCCTGCTGGTCCGCATCGACCCAGGTCAGCGAGGTGTGAGGGCCTGCTCCGTCGCGTCGGGACACCGATCCGGGGGCGGAGTGGAGCGGGGTGGGGGGACCAGGTGGGGCGTGGTGGAGGAACGACGCCGGCGCCGGACCTGGTGGAGGGCAATCCGCAACCAAACCGTGACCCCGGGAGTCAGAACCAAGCACAACTCGTCCGCGTAGGTTGTGCTGCACGACCAGTCCGGCCGGTCACCCGACCGCGCCCCGGACCCGGTCGGACGAGTGGGCGCCACGGCGCACAGATCGACGGGAAGGACGTCTCGTGGCAAGTCCTGCTTCTCAGGGCGCGGACCTCGACACCCTCGGCAGGGTGGTCGACCGGGTCCGCGGCAACATCAAGCGCGTGATCGAGGGCAAGCCCGACGTCATCAGCTCGGCGGTGACGGTGCTGCTCGCCGAGGGCCACCTGCTGATCGAGGACGTCCCGGGCGTCGGCAAGACGATGCTCGCCAAGTCGCTCGCGCGCAGCATCGACTGCTCCGTACGCCGCATCCAGTTCACGCCCGACCTGCTGCCCTCCGACGTCACGGGCGTCTCCGTCTACAACCAGGAGACCCGTCAGTTCGAGTTCCGGCCCGGCGGTGTCTTCGCCAACATCGTGGTCGGCGACGAGATCAACCGCGCCTCGCCGAAGACCCAGTCGGCGCTGCTGGAGTGCATGGAGGAGCGGCAGGTCACCGTCGACAACACGACCTACCACCTCGACCAGCCGTTCATGGTGATCGCGACGCAGAACCCGATCGAGATGGAGGGCACGTACGCCCTCCCCGAGGCGCAGCGCGACCGCTTCATGATCCGGCTCTCGGTGGGCTACCCCGTCGAGGCCGCCGAGATCGCGATGCTCGACTCCCACACCATGACCAGCCCGCTGGACGACCTCGAGTCGGTCACCGACGCGGGCGAGATCAGCAAGCTGATCGCGATCGTCGGTCAGGTCCACGTCTCGCAGGCCGTACAGCGCTACACCGTCGCGCTCGCCTCAGCCACCCGCCGTACCACCGAGCTGGCGCTGGGCGCCTCACCGCGCGCCTCGCTCCACCTGGTCCGCGCAGCCAAGGCGTCCGCCGCCATACAGGGACGCGACTACGTCCTTCCCGACGACGTGCTCGGCCTGGCCCCCTCGGTGCTGACGCACCGGCTGCTGCCGAGCGTCGAGGCGGCCATGGGCGGCCGGACCACCGCCAGCATCCTCGACAGCATCATCGCCTCGGTGCCCGTCCCCGAGGGGACCCGTGCGTGAGGCCCTGTCTGCTCTGACCGTCCGCGGGCGGGCGTTCCTCGCTGCCGGCATCACGGCCGTGGTGTGCGCGATCCTGCTGGGGCAGCCGACGCTGACCCGGGTCGGCATCCTGGTGGCCGCGCTGCCGCTGATCACGGCGGCCACCCTGGGCCGCAGCCGCTACCGGCTCGCCCTCGTCCGGAGTGTCGGGCCGCAGACCGTCACCGCCGGCCAGCCGTCGACGGTCCACCTGACGATGACCAACGAGGGCCGTACGCCGAGCGGCGTGCTGATGCTCGAGGACCACGTCCCCTACGTGCTCGGCACCCGACCGCGCTTCGTGCTCGACGGGATCGGGCACGGCTGGCGTCGGCACGCCGTCTACCAGGTACGTTCCGACGTCCGCGGCCGGTTCGAGATCGGCCCGATGAGCGTGCGGGTCAGCGACCCGTTCGGCCTCGTCGAGCTGGGCCGGTCGTTCCGCAGCACGGCCACGCTGACCGTCACGCCGCGCACCGTCCCGCTCCCGCCGATCCCGCTCGGCGGCGCGTGGACCGGGTCCGGTGACAACCGGCCCCGCGCCTTCGCGATCGGCAGCGCCGAGGACGTCACGGTGCGCGAGTACCGCCGCGGCGACGACCTGCGCCGCGTCCACTGGCGCAGCTCGGCGCGGGTCGGTGAGCTGATGGTGCGCCGCGAGGAGCAGCCGTGGCAGTCACGCGCCACGTTGTTCGTCGACAACCGGATGAGCGCCCACCAGGGGCAGGGCATCGCGTCGTCGTTGGAGTCCGCGGTCGCGGCGGCCGCGTCGATCGCCGTCCACCTCGGGCAGCGGGGGTTCACCGTCCGGCTCGTCACGGCCTCCGGTGACGATCTCAGCACCACCTGGCACACACGCGACCCCGAGCTCAACACGCGCGCCATGCTCGAGGCGCTGGCCGTCGTCCAGCCGGTCACCAGCCATCGCATCTCCACCGGCTGGCTGGCCGAGTCGACGCACGGCGGGCTGCTGCTCGCCGTGATCGGGGCGATCACCGAGGCCGACGGACCGATGCTGCGCCGGATGCACCACCACGCCGGGTCGGCCATGGCCCTGGCCCTCGATGTCTCCGCCTGGGCGCCCTCCACCGCCGGGCTCGGCGTCGTGCCGAACTCCGCGCGCCCGATGCTGGTGCGTCAGGGCTGGCGGGCGGTGACCCTGCGTCCGCGCGACCGGTTGGACATGGTGTGGCAGGACCTCGGCCGGACCAGTGCGCATGCCGCGCGGTCGGGTGCCGGCGGCGACGAGGTACGCGCCGTACCCCAGGGGTCACGATGAACCACCCCGCGTCGTTCCGCGTCTCCCGCGCTCCGCTCCTGCGCCGCACCACGACGAGGGGACCCCGATGAGCGGCCTGCCTGCCGACGCCCGCCGCGACCTGCCGCTCGCGGTGGTCGCGGCCGCGACCACCTGGGTGACCATGTTGTCGTGGCGCGGCTTCTCCAGCCTGTGGGGCCAGTACCTCGGCCCGCTCCTGCTGGTGGCGCTCATCGTGGCGTTCGGGGGCGTGCTGTTCCGCTCCGCGCCGCTCCCGCGTCGGTTGGCGCTGCTGCTCCACATCCTGGTCGTCGCGCTGGTCGTGTGGCTGATGATGGGCGGCTCGCTGATCCATCCGATCCACGGCGCCCACCACGTCGCCAACTCGCTGGCCGATGCCTGGACCACCTCGGAGAGCTTCCAGCCGCCGGTCCCGGCCAGCGTCCCGGGCATTGCGCCGTTGATGATCCCGTGTGGCGCGCTCAGCCTGCTCGTGGTCGACCTGCTGGCCTGTTGGCTCCGCCGCGTCTCCCTGGCCGGCCTGCCGCTCCTCGCGGTGTACTGCGTGCCGATCAGCCTGTTGGGCAGCGGCGTCTCGTGGGTGGTGTTCGTGCTGGCGGCGGCCGGCTTCCTGCTGATGATGTATCTGCAGGAGGCCGCACACATCACGCGGTGGGGTCGTCCGCTCGGCAGCACCGCATCCAGCGTCGACCCTCAGGGCTTCGGCGTGAACACCGGCGCCAGCAAGACCAGCGCGAGCGCGGTCGGCGGCGTGGCCCTGGTCCTGGCGGTGATCCTGCCGGCCTTCATCCCGACCCTGCACCTCGACGGGCTCGGCCTGTTCGGACCGGGTGGCAGCGGCGGCGACGGCGTCAAGGTGATCAACCCCACCATCGACCTCCGGCGCGACCTCAGCCTCGGCAAGAACATCCCGCTGCTCTACGTCAAGACCGACGACCCCGACCCGTCGTACCTGCGGATCGCGGTCGACACGCAGTACAACGGCAACGAGTGGACCCCCGGCAACCGCCAGGTCATCAGCGACCAGGTCGCCGACGGCATCGTCCCGCTCGAGGTGCCCCAGCTGAGCAACAGCCTCCCGCTCGACTCCTACAACTACACCGTGACGGCCACCCGGGACTTCCAGTCCACGTTCCTGCCGACGCAGTTCCCCGTCTCCGACATCGTGGCCGAGGGCGACTGGCACTACGACACGACCACCATGGACTTCCGCTCCAGCAGCAACCGGCAGGTCGGTGGTCTCACCTACACGATGACCGCGGCCAAGCCTCAGTACTCCGGCCGGGATATGGCGCGGTCGCTGACCGCCCGCCTCCCGATCCAGAGCACCTACACGGCCCTGCCGTCGAGCCTGCCGTCGTCGGTCAAGACCCTGGCGCTCGACGTCACGAAAGGCGCCGCGACGCGCTACCAGAGCGCCGTCATGCTCCAGCAGTGGTTCCGCACCAACTTCCGCTACAACCTCAAGCGCCACCTCGACGACGGCGTCGGCAACGCCGCCCTGCTGCACTTCATCGGGACGGACCCCGGCAGCCGGGTCGGCTACTGCGAGCAGTTCGCGGCGGCGTACGCCGTGATGGCCCGGACCCTGGACATCCCCGCGCGGGTCGCGATCGGCTTCCTGGAGCCCCACCCGGGCGCCGCCAAGGATGAGTGGGTCTACAAGGCGCATGACCTGCATGCCTGGCCCGAGGTGTACTTCGAGGGCTCGGGCTGGGTGCGTTTCGAGCCCACCCCGGGTTCCCGCGCGGCGACCCCGCCGCCGTACACCCTCTCGTCCGGGTTCAAGCCTTCCGGTCCGAGGACCGGCCAGACGAACGGCGGCAAGGTCCCGTCCGAGAGCGCGAGCGCCACGACCAAGCAGCCCAAGAACCAGACGGCCACCACCACGGCGGCGTCCTCGTCGCACGTTCCGTGGCTGCCCCTGCTCGGCGCGCTCGCGGTCCTCCTCGTGATCGTCGGCCTCGCTCTCCTGCCCGGGCTGGTCCGCCGCTCGCGGCGGACCCGGCGGCTGGCGGGCGGCGCGGAGGACGCCTGGGACGAGCTGCGCGACAGTGCCGTCGACCTCGGGGTGAGCTGGCCGTCCGGCCGGTCACCGCATGAGACCGGGCACCGTCTGGCGGGATGGTTCGGCCCCGAACCCGCCGGGGCGCCCCCGCTACGCCCGCCGCGCGGGCGCGGGCTGGCGCCCGGGGCAGAGGACGCACTGGACCGGATCGTGCTGACCCTCGAGCAGGTGCGTTATGCGCGCGACCCGCGAGACCTGCCCGGCGCGTTGGCCGAGGACGTGCTGACCTGTGTCGCAGCGCTCGAGCACGGGAGCACGCGGTCGGCGCTGCGTCGGGCGACCTGGCTGCCCCGTTCGTTGTTCGGCGGACGGCGCCGGGCCGCAGCACAGGCCCTGCGCGACCGGGAGCCCGAGACCGTGGCGGCCGGTGGCGTGGTCGACCACGTCGGCTGACCTGGGTCGGCCAGTGGGGTCACGGCCAGGACCGCCCGGGGTGGGGAGCGCTCAGGACTCGTTGTCGTGGCGGCGACGCCACGGGGTGCCGAACCGGTCGAGCATCGAGCCGGTCGGAGCACCGGGGGTGCTCGGCGTACGGCGCGCGCCGCCGGAGGTGCCTCGGACTGCAGCCAGGGCGATGGTCGCGGAGACCAGCATGACCACGAAGCCGAGGATGCCGACGATCGTCTGACGGGCGATGGCGCCGGCCATCAGGATGGCGAGGCCGGCCACGAAGCAGACGCCGGCGAGGATCGCGCGGCGCCGGGCGGCGCGGCGCAGATTGGTCCCGCGGAGGGTCGAGGCGAGCTTGGGGTCCTCTTGGACGAGAGCACGCTCCATCTGCTCCAATGCTCGCAACTCTTCCTCGGAGAGCGGCACGGGATCCTCCCCTCGCACGATCGGTTGAGGCCAGTGTAGGCAGCCCCGAGGAACTGCGGTAGGCGGGCGGATGAAATTGTGATGATCGCTCGTCACGGAAGCAGGCTCGCGGGGCGAACGGTGCCGGCTCCGAACCGGCGGACGACCCGATCCGTGGCCCGGTCGGCCTCCGACCATCCGCGCTCACGCTCGCCGAGCACGAGCTGCCGATGGACGCGTTCGCGGGGGATCAGGCCCTCGACCCGGACCCCGACCAGGCGGATCCGAGCCCGCTGCAGCCCCAGGGCGTCGTAGGAGCGGACGGCCTGGCGGTAGACCTCCTGGGTGACGTCGGTGGCCTCGGGCAGGGTCCGCGACCGGGTGATCGTGGTGAAGTCCGCGAAGCGGACGGTGAGGGTCACCGTGCGGCCGGCCACCCCGGACACCCGCATCCGGGTGGTGACCCGGTCGGTGAGGCGGAGCAGCTCGCGCACGATCGCCGCGCGGTCGTCGGTGTCGTGGCCGAAGGTCTCGTTCGCGCCGATGGACTTGTCGGGGTCGCCGCCGAGGACCCCGAAGTAGCCGCCGCTGGTCCGGGCGACGACCTGACGGTCGTCGACACCCCAGGCCAGGTCGTGGAGATGGCGACCGAGGTGGTCACCGACAGCACGCTGGAGGGTACGGACCGGGGTATGGGCGAGGTCGCCGACGGTGACCAGCCCGAGCCGGTGGAGCAGCTCGCGGGTCCTCTCCCCCACGCCGTAGAGCTCGCCCACGTCGAGGGGGTGGAGCAGGGTGGTGACCGACGACGGTGGGCAGACGAACACCCCGTCGGGCTTGGCCCAGCGGCTGGCCAGCTTGGCCATGGTCATCGAGGCGGCGAGCCCGACCGAACAGGTGATCCCCTGCTCGTCGTGGATCGTGGCCCGCAGCCGCTCCGCGATCTCCACCGGCGAGCCGAGCCTCCGGGTCGAGCCGCGCACGTCGAGGACCGCCTCGTCGAGCGAGAGCACCTCGACCAGCGGGGTGATCCGGCGGAAGTTCTCCATCACCGAGGACGACACCGTGGCGAAGGTCTCGAAGTCGGGGGCGATCACCACGGCGTCGGGACACATCCGGCGGGCGCGGGTCATCGGCAGCGCGGACCGGACACCGGTCGCTCGGGCCAGGTAGTTGGCCGAGAGCACCACACCACGGGAGCCGCCGCCCACGATGACGGGCACGTCGGCCAGCTCGGGCCGTCCGCGGACGGCCACGCTGGCATAGAAGGCGTCCATGTCGACGTGGAGGATCGGCGTCCGCAGGGAGCCGGTCACGACGCCGGCCCGTGGGGCTCAGGAGGACCGGTGGGCGAGCAGGTGGAGCTGGGCGGCCAGCGGGAGGTACTCCGGCCGGGTTGCCACCGCCTGCTCCAGCTCGACCAGCGCCGCGGTGGCCCCGGGCTCGAGGTCGAGCAGCGAGCCGGGCACGAGGTCGGTGAACACCCGGATGCCGTGCACCGCGTCGACGGTGAGCCCGGCGTCGCGTACGAGCGCGGCGAGCTCGTCGTGGGTGTAGCGGCGGCCGGCCCGACCCTGCGGGGGCGTGGAGCGTTGTCCTGAGCCAGTCGTCGGGTCGAGCATCGCCAGCGCCTGCTGGAAATGACCGGCCATGGCCCGGGCGACCACGGCGTCGTAACGCTGCGCGACGAGGAGGCTGAGCACTCCCCCGGGCCGGACCACGCGCGCCAACGTCGCCAGTGCGGTGACGGGGTCGTCGACGACCTCGAGGACGCCGTGGCACAGCACCAGGTCGGCACTGTCGGGGCCCACCACGTCGAGCAGGCTGGACAGGTCGCCCTGGCTACCGGTGACCGAGACGTCGTGCTCGCGGGCACGGCGGTCGAGGGCGGCCAGGGCGTCGGGGCTGGGGTCGACCACGGTGACCCGGTGGCCGAGCTCGCCGATGCGGACGGCCAGACCACCGGTACCGCCGCCGATGTCGAGGACGTCGAGCGGGTCGTGGCCCAGCACCGGCTCCAGCGCGGACCACACGACGGCGGTACGGGTGTTGCCGCGTCGCTCGCTCGCAGGGGGCGCCATGAGCGCCAGCCTAGGGGGTGGGTGAGGCGAGCCGACGGCTCGTCCGGGGGCGGTGGGTGCTGCCGTTTCATCAAGGTATGTCGCCGAACCAGCACGTCCCTCGACGAACTCATCATGGGAAGTACTGGTTTCCCTTCATACCTTGATGAAGCAGCGAGAACGGCGACAGAGGGGTGGGTCATCCCGGGCTCCCGGGGCTGCGGTGCCACAGGTTTCGAGACGGTTGCTGCGCAACCTCCTCAACCCAAGGCTTCCGAGCGGGGGCCTTGACCGCCTCGCCGGCCGGTTTGACGTCGGCATAGGGAGACATCTGGAACCCACTGGAGTGGACCAGCACCCGGCGGTGGGTGACCTCCTCCACGGTGGACACCACGCCCATCCGGGCACGGACGGCCTCGATGCCACCGTCGGGACCGGGCTTCCCCCAGAGGTCGTGGAGGTCGGGCAGTGACCAGGCACCGGTGGCGCGCAGGGAGACACCGCGGTGGCCGGTCCGGCGCAGCTCACCGCGGACCACCAGCAGCCACGAGCCGAACACGGTGGCGGCATAGGGGCCCTGGACGTCCTCGAAGAAGGTCGCGTCGACCGGGCCGGTGCCGTCGTCGAGGGTCAGGAACACCACGCGGCGCCCGGACCGGACCGGCGGGGTCTGGGTGGCGACCTTGACGCCCGCGACCAGGATCTCGGCCCGGCTGCGCACGGTGAGCAGGTCGCGGCTGCGGACCGCGCCGAGGGCGTCGAGGAAGTCGGCGTAGGTGTCGACGACGTGGCGGCTCGCGTCGAGCCCGAGGATCTCCAGCTCGGCGCGCATCCGCTCCTCGGGACTCATCTCGGGAAGGCCACTGACCTGCTCCTGCGGCTCGTCGCCGAGGTCGAGGGTGAGCTGGACCGAGGTCACGGGGCGCGGGTCGGCCGCGGCCCGGGACTGGGCGGCCGCCCGGGCCCAGACGCCCTGCGCAGCCAGGGCATGGCGCTCCACCGGCGCCGCCGCGTCGCGGACGGACGGGTCGGTGCTGGCGCGCTCGGCCGCCTGGTCGGCGCGGGTGTCGGCCGGCCGCACCGCCGGCGTGCGCGACCCGCGGCCGGCGGCCAGGCCCCGAGCCCGGCCGGCCCGCTGGACCGCTCGAGCGTGCCGGTCGAGCTCGGCCACCTGGAGCAGCAGGTCGCGCCGGGTGACCTGGGTACGGCGGCGTACGGCCGGCAGACCGCCCAGCGGCGAGCCGAGCCCGTAGACGGAGTCGAACCCCCCGGCCAGCACCAGCCGCTCGGCGATCGGCCGGGACACCTGCGCGCGGTGCCAGAAGTCGGTCAGCGAGTGGTAGGGCCGGGCCGAGACGATCCGCTCGATCTCGCCGGCGTTGATGCCCTTCACCTCGGCCAGGGCGAGCCGGATGCCCCAGGCCCGTCCGTCGGGCCAGCCGCGCTCGGTCGGGTCGGGGCGGGAGGTCTGGCCGAGCACGATCGGCGGGGGCTCGTCGAGCGACGCCATCCGCTCCACGACGTAGGCCTTCTCGCTGGTGTTGACGTCGAGCCCGAGGATCGCGATGCCGCACTGGCGGGCGTCCTCGAGGATCAGCCGCTTGGGGTACATCCCCGGGTCATGGGTCAGCACGCCGGCCAGGAAGTGGGCCGGCCAGTGGGCCTTGAGCCACGCCGACTGGTAGGTCGGCAGGGCGAACGCCGCCGCATGGGCCTTGCAGAAGCCGAACGACGCGAACGCCTCGATCACCTTCCAGACCGCCTCGACCACCGGCAGGGGGTATCCCCGCCCGAGCGCGGCCGGGAAGAACCAGAGCCTGGTCTCGGCCATCCCCTCGGTGTCGCCGAGCGCGCGACGCTTCTCGTCGGCCTCGGCGTTGGTGATGCCCGCGAACCGGGCGATCATCTCGATCACCTGCTCGTGGAAGACCACGACGCCGTTGGTCTGCTCGAGGATCGGGCGCAGGTCGTCGTGGAGGTAGGTCACCGATGACCAGCCGTGCTTGGCCTCGAGGTAGGGCGTGATCATGTCGCTCTTGACCGGCCCGGGCCGGAACAGCGAGATGTCGGTGATGATGTGGTCGAAGGTCTCGATACCGGACTTGCCGACCAGCTCGCGCTGACCGGGCGACTCGATCTGGAAGACCCCGAGGGTGCGGGCCTGGCTGATCATGTGGAACGTCGCCGGGTCGTCGAACGGCACCTGCTGCTCGTCGTCGAGGTCGATCGCGACGTCGTCGGTCTGGCGGACCAGCTCGACCGCATGGGCCATCGAGGACTGCATCCGGATGCCGAGCACGTCGAGCTTGAGCAGCCCGAGATGCTCGACGTCGTCCTTGTCGAACTGGCTCATCGGGAAGCCGACGAAGCTGGACTCGACCGGCGTCCGGTCGAGCAGGGTGGCGTCGGACAGCAGCACCCCGCACGGATGGACGGCGATATGGCGTGGCAACCCGTCGAGCCGCTCGACGAGGTCGAACATCAGGTCGAGCCGCTCGTGGTCGAGCCCGGCGGCCCGGAGCTCGGGCAGGTCGCGCATGGCCATCCGGGCGTCGCGGGCCCGGATGTGGGGGAACGCCTTGGCGATGGCGTCGGTCTCGCCGGGTGGCATGCCGAGCGCGGCGCCGACGTCACGGACCGCGTGGCGCACGCGGTAGGTGTCCATCATCGAGACGCACACGCAGCGCTCCCCGCCGTAGCGGTCGAGGATCGCGCGGTAGATCTCCTCACGCCGGGCGGACTCGACGTCGACGTCGATGTCGGGCAGCGAGGCACGCAGCGGCGAGAGGAAGCGCTCCATCAGCAGGCCGTGGCGGATCGGGTCGACCCCGGAGATGCCGAGCAGGTAGTTGACCAGGCTGCCCGCACCCGACCCTCGCCCGGCGGCCCGGACCCCGAGCTCGCGGATCAGGTCGGTGACGTCGCCGACGGTCAGGAAGTAGGACGCGTAGCCCCGGCCGCGGATCATCTCCAGCTCGTCGTCGAGCCGCTTCCAGATGCGCTGGCGCGGAGCGCTGCCGTAACGACGGCCGATGCCGGCCTCGCAGCGGGCACGGAGCAGGTCGTCGGCGGGCGAGCCGGTGGTGGAGGAGGGCCGCAGGTCGCCCCGGAAGGAGGTTGAGAGGTCGAACTCCGGGAAGTGGACCTCCCCCAGACCGAGGTCGGCGCGCGGGTCGAGGGCGCACCGGTCGCCCACCGTCCGGGTCTGGGCCAGCAGCCGACGGGCCTCGCGGTCGGTGTCGCCGAGCCCGGCCAGCCGGGCGATCTCCTCGGCCACCTCGTGCATCTGCTTGCCGGACTTGAGGAAGCCTTCGGCGTTGCCCCGGTCGACATGCCTCTTGTCGAGGGCGACCAGGCGGCGAGCGGCGTCGAGGACGTCGACGACCGGGGCGTCGCGGCGGTCGGCGTAGCGCACGGCGTTGGTGAGCACCGCACCCAGCCCGGCGGCGCGGGCGAAGCCGGCCATCCGTGCAGCGTGCGGGGTCGTGCCGGGGCCCCAGGCGGAGCCGGACCCCGGCAACCGGTGGGAGACCAGCTCGACGAGGAGGTTCGCCCGCGGGACCACCTCGAGCCACGGCTGCAACGCGGCGCGGGCGAGGTCGTCGCGGCGCCGGGCCAGGGCGGCGCCGACCTCGGAGGCCGGACCGAGCAGGACGGTCACGTCACCGCTCTCGAGCCAGGGGGCGACCAGCGACAGGTCGACGACCGGCTTGCCGCGCTCACCGGCCAGCTGGGTGGCCGAGACCAGTCGGCAGATCGCAGCCCAGCCGGCACGCCCTCCCGCGGCACCGGCGTCGGCCAGGAAGGTCACCCGGGGCAGCATCCGGTCGTCGCGGAAGGCACCCCCGCGCACCGGGGTGCGCGACCGCTGGACCACCGGCTGTGGCACCTCCCCTGCCAGCGGGGTCACCGCCAGGTCGACGCCCAGCACCGGCCGCAGCCCGGCCGCCCGGCAGGCCCGGGCGTGCCGGACCGCGCCGTAGGTGCCGTCACGGTCGGTCAGGGCGAGGGTGTCCATCTCCTGCTCGGCGGCCCGCTCGACGAGGACGTGCGGGTGGGACGCGCCGTACTGCAGGGAGTAGCCCGACGCCACGTGCAGGTGGACGAAAGGATCCATCCGGCTAGCCGGCTCGGGCAGCAGGGTGGTGGGCGGCAGGGGTGACGCACAGCTGAGGGGCGGAGCGATGGGGCGCCAGCCCCAACGCCTGCTCGACCACGCCCAGGAACCGGTCGGCGTCGCGGACCAGGTCGTCGGCCTCGCGCTCGGTGACCGCCCGGGTGGACCCCGCCTCGGCGGCCGCGCGCTTGGCGGCGCCGGCGGCGAAGAAGGTGGCCCACTCGGTCAGCTCGGGGGCGACCTCGGCGAGGAGGACCCAGGCGTTCTTCTGGCGACGACGACGGGTCGGCGCCGGCCTGGCCCGCGCCGCCAGCAGCGCGGCAGCGGCGCGCAGGGCGGCGACATGGGCGCAGGCGTAGCGGGTGGGCACGTCGACCGCGGCCGTCGCCTCGCTCAGCGACTCGGCGGCTCGGCCGAGGTAGGCGTGGGTGGTCGCCGGCAGCGAGAACGGGCCGGCCGGCTCGTGGACCGTCGGGGACGGGTGACCTGACATCGGCTCGCCCGTCAGTCCGCGCAGCCGACGAGCGCCCAGCGCCCGTCGCTCCAGTCGAAGGCGAGCTCGAAGACCCCGCCCCCGTCGAGGGGACCGTCACCACCGCCGGGGCCGCGTCCGGCCTCGACCCGCCACAGCTCACGCTCGCCCAAGAGGTCGGCACCGCGCAGCCCCCCGGCCCCTCGGCCGGCGGCCTCGGCCACCGGCTCGTCGGACCCGATCACCGCCCGGGCTCCCCCGGACTGCCACCAGGGACCGGTCTCCACCCAGTGCGCCAGCACGGCGCGGACCTTCCACAGCCGGCCTCGCCACAGGAACTGCTCGGGCCCCTCGGTCCCCGACACCTGACCCATCCGGGTCTCGACGGGGTCGTCGTATCGCCTCATGCGCTCTCCCCAGTGCTCGTCGACCCCATGGACCCGATCCGGTGAGAGCGGGGGTCGAGGTCGCTCTCACCGGAGTCGGATGATCGAACAGGTGTTCGAACACGAGGAACGGTACACCGCGCCACCGACCCCGCGCCAGGGGTCGGTCGAACCCTGGGGAGAACTCGCTCCGGCCGAGCTACAGCACCGTCCGCAGAGCCGCGATCGCGTCCAGCAGATAGCGGTCCACGACCTCGCGCTCCCCGTCGTCCAGGCCGCGGTCGAGCGCGGCGAGCGCCGCGAACATCGGGGCCAGCAGGGCGAAGACCTCCCGACGCCCCGAGTCGGTGATGACGACCTCGGTCCGGCGCCCGTCGGCGCCGTGCGGCCGGCGTTCGGCGTGACCGTGGGCGACCAGTCGGTCGACGACACCCGACGAGGCGGCCGACGTCACCCCCAGCAGGCGCGCCAGGTCACCGGGACTCTGCGGCGCCTCCATGAGGTGCCGCAGCGAGTGCAGCTCCGAGGTGCTCAGGCCGGCCCGGCGTGCCACAGCAGGAGGGACGGCGCCCGCGACGTCGACCAGCTCCTGCAGCGCTTCGAGGGTGGCCGACCTCTGCCACCCGGGGACCACCGACTCCACGCCCTGCTTCTCCCCCGCAGGCGCGGCCCGTCCACCCGGACTTGAACCCCGGGGTCCTCGTTCCGTAATATCACTCACCTACTTAGTTATTGAATGAGTAATTCACCGAGCGATTCTACCGGAGCCGACGATGACCTGGCTGGCGCGACACCTCACTGCCCCTCGCTGGTCCGGCGCGATCGCAGCGATCGCGCTCCTCGCTGGGGGAGCGATGATCGGGCTGGTGGGGCCGGCCTCGCACACCGCAGCGGCTACCGACTCACTGCCGATCGGCAGCGACAGTGCCGCGGCGGCGGAGCTCCAGGAGCAGCTCCCCGCGGCCGACAGCACCACCGCGGTGGTGCTGTTCACCGCCGACTCGGGCCGGCTCTCGGCAGCCGACGTCCGTGCGGCCGAGACCCGGCTCCGGACGGTGCCCGGTGCGGTGCCGGCGCCCCTCACCACGAGCAAGGACGGGACCGCCGCGCTCGGGATCGTCCAGGTGCCGTCGAGCGACGCGTCGGTCGTGGCCGATGACGTGACCGCGATCCGGGACACGCTGTCGTCCGGGCTCCCCGCCGGGGTCACCGCCCAGGTGACCGGTCCGGCCGGGATCCAGGCCGACCTCGCCGCGGTCTTCGACGGGGCCAACCTGCGGCTCCTGCTCGCGACGGCGACGGTGGTGGCCGTCCTGCTGATCATCACCTACCGCAGTCCCGTGCTGTGGCTGATCCCCCTCACGGTCGTGGGGGTCGCCGACCAGCTGGCCGCCGTGCTCGCGACCCATGCGCTGGCCGGTCTCGGGCTGGCCTGGGACGGCTCGACCACCGGCATCTTGTCGGTCCTCGTGTTCGGCGCCGGCACCGACTACGCCCTGCTCCTGATCTCGCGCTACCGCGACGAGCTCCACCGGTACGACGACCGCCGGGCCGCGATGGCGCACGCCCTCCCACGGACGGCCGAGGCCGTCCTCGCCAGCGCCGCCACGGTGGTGGTCGGCCTGCTCACCCTGGTGCTCTCGCTCTTCCCCACCACCCGCGCCCTCGGCGTCGCCTGCGCGATCGGCGTCGTCACCGCCGCGTTCTTCGCGCTGGTCGTTCTCCCGGCCGCACTCGTCGTCTTCGGCCGCTGGATCTTCTGGCCGCGTGTGCCGCGGCCCGGCCAGGAGGCGCTCGCCGACGGACGCAGCCCATGGCGCCGCGTCGGTGACGCCGTGGCCCGTCGTCCGATGGTCTACATCGGCGCGTCGCTGGCTGTCCTCGCTCTCGGCGCGGGGGCGCTCCTGCAGATGCGGCTCGGCTTGTCGCAGTCCGACCAGTTCCTGCAGAAGCCGGAGTCGATCGCCGCCAGCGAGCGGATCGCCCAGTCGTTCCCCGCAGGGACGTCCGACCCGACACGCATCCTGACGACCGCCGCGCCGGCCCGCGTGGTGCACCAGGTCTCCGCCGTACCCGGCGTGGCCGACGTGCAGCGGGCCGAGCAGGGTGCGGGAGTCACCGCCCTGAACGTCGTGCTGCGGGCGGCACCGAGCACGCCGGCCGCCGAGGCGACGGTGCACGGCGTACGAGACGCGGTCTCCGGGATCCCGGAGACCTACGTCGCGGGGCCGGAGGCCGAGGCCATCGACACGGCTGCCGCGTCGGTGCACGACCGCTGGGTGATCTTCCCGATCGTGCTCGGGCTGGTGCTGGTCGCGCTGGTGCTCCTGCTGCGCTCCCTGGTGGCGCCGGTCCTGCTCGTCGCCACCGTCGTCGCGACGTACGTCGCCGCCCTGGGCTTCTCCTGGCTCGCCTTCACCCACGTGCTCGGGTTCCAGCGCGTGGACGACGGCGCCCCGCTGCTGGCGTTCGTCTTCCTGGTGGCGCTCGGCGTCGACTACAACATCTTCCTGGTCACCCGGGCCCGGGAGGAGTCACGCGGGCACGGCAGCCGCGAGGGGATGCTGCGCGGCCTCGCCGCGACCGGAGGCGTGATCACCAGCGCGGGCATCCTGCTGGCCGCCGTCTTCGCGGTCCTCGGCGTACTGCCGCTGGTGGTGCTGGCACAGCTCGGCGTGATCGTCGGCATCGGCGTCCTGCTCGACACGCTGCTGGTGCGCACCGTCCTGGTGCCGGCGCTCGCTCTCCTGCTCGGTGACACCTTCTGGTGGCCCCGCCACGTGGGCACGCCGCAGTCTCAGCCCGTGGTCTCCACGGAGTCGTCGACCCAGGGGCCGGCGAGGTAGCGGAGCGTGTCGGGGTGCCACAGGCACAGCAGCAGCACCCCCTCGACGAGCAGCGAGACCACGGCGATCACCACGAACACCGGAGGCGGGTCGAGCAGCAGCCCGAGGTCCACGCTGGCGAAGACGCTGACGGCCACCAGCCCGGTCAGGCCGATCTGCCCCCAGCGGTGGCCCTCGCGGAAGAAGATCGTGAGCACCCACACGAGCATCGCTGCCACCACCAGCATCGTCGCCCCGACCGGCAGGAACGCCGGCGGCACGAACCCGGCCCGCGCCAGTCCCTCGCGACCACCCTGGTCGAACGCCTCGCGAGCACCCTCGTGCCGCCGCGCCCACGAGCCGACCACGTCGTCGTGGAAGACCGCCATCAGCAGCACCGTCAGGGCGATCACTCCGACCAGCCCCCACGCCGCGCGGATGGCGAGCGCCACCGAGCCAGGCAGTCGCCGATCCACCGTCATCCCTTCCGGCTAGGGTCGGCGCATGCCCGACCCCGAGCCCGCAGCCGTCACCAGGTTCAAGGAGGCCCACTCCGCCCGTGGAGGCGGGGGCCGCGTCGTCATCCTGCCAGACACCGTCCACACCGCCGTCCTGGCCGCCGAGGCGCTGGGCTGCGAGGTCGGCGCGATCGCGAACAGCCTGGTCTTCGACGCCGCGGGGTCCCCGGTGCTGATCCTCACCTCCGGTGCGCACCGGGTCGACACCACCGCGACCGCGACCCGCATCGGCGTGCCTGCGCTGAAGCGGGCCGCCCCCGAGTTCGTCCGTCTGCACACGGGCCAGGTGATCGGCGGAGTCTCTCCGCTCGGCCATCCCTCCCCCGTGTCGACCTGGATCGACGTCGCCCTCCAGCAGTACGACGAGATCTGGGCCGCCGCGGGCCACCCCGCCGCGGTCTTCTCCACGACGTACGACGAGCTGGTGGCGATGACGGGGGCCACGCCCACCGACGTCGACTGAGGCCGCGATGGAGATCTGGGTCAACCCCGCCTGCAGCATGTGCCGGGTCGCGCTGGCCGACCTCGACGCCGCCGGTATCGCCTACACCGTGCGCCGTTACCTCGACGACCCGCCGACCCGAGCCGAGCTCGAGGTGGTGCTGGCCGCGCTCGGCCTCGAGCCCTGGGACGTCGCCCGCTCGAAGGAGGCCGCCGAGGAGGGGCTCACCTTCCCGCGCGACACCTTCCACCGCGACGACTGGCTCGACGGCCTCGCGGCCCACCCGCGCGCCCTCCAACGGCCGATCATCACGGCAGCCGACGGCACCACCGTCATCGGTCGCGACCCCGACACGGTCGCGACCGCGATCGCCCACGAGCAGGACACGACTCCCTAGACTCGCCGCGTGTACCCACTCGCGCTGGTCTTCTCCAGCGGCTGGGCGAGCGGCCTGAACTGCTATCTCGTCGTCCTCGTCCTCGGCATCGCCGACGACCTCCACGACACCCCGCAGATCCCCGACGTGCTCGGGCGGTGGGACGTCCTCGCCGTGGCTGGGTTCTGCTACGCGATGGAGTTCGTGGCCGACAAGATCCCCTACGTCGACTCGACGTGGGACGCCGTCTCCACCTTCATCAGGCCGACGGCCGGTGCCGTGGTCGGCGTCCTCCTGGCCGGGCAGGCCGACTCCCTCAACGGCGCGGTCGCCGCCGTCGTCGGCGGCGGCACGGCCCTGCTCTCGCACTCGGTGAAGGCCGGCTCGCGACTGGCGATCAACGCCTCCCCCGAGCCCTTGTCCAACATCGGGGCCAGCCTGACCGAGGATGCCGCGGTGCTCGCCGTCGTGTGGTTAGCGATCGACCACCCACGGGCCGCCGCGGCCATCGCCGCGGTCCTGCTCGCCGGCGGCCTCATACTGCTCTACCTGCTCGGCAAGGTCGTACGCCGCGGCTGGCGGCGGTGGAAGGGCAAGGCCCCCCGCACCACCGCGCAGCCCGGCGCCCAGCCGCCCGCCTAGGGTGCGGCCATGGCCCGGGTGGTGGTGATCGGCGGCGGCTTCGGTGGCCTGGCCTCGGGGCTGCGACTGGCCAAGCTCGGCCATGCGGTCACGCTGGTGGAGGAGCGCACGCTCGGCGGTGCCCTCGCCCCGGTGACCGCCGACGGGTTCGCCTGGGACACCGTCGGCCACACGCTGCTCCCAGCCGTGGTCCGCGACCTGTTCCGCAAGACCGGCCGCCCCCTGGAGCGGGAGCTCGACCTCGTGCCGCTCGACTGCGTGCGTGAGCACTGGTTCGACGACGGCTCCGCGCTCGTCCTCCAGGTGGGCCGGGCCGCACAGCTGGAAGCGTTCGAGGCGCTCGGCCCGGGCCTCGGGCAGTCGTGGCTCGACCACGTGGGCGCGTACGCCGACGACTGGGAGGTGCTGCGCCGCGGCTACCTGGAGGTGCCCTGGGAACCCGACGACCTCCCACGCGAGGTCGCCGCCCGGCTCGGCTCCCGCGAGACCCTGCACAAGCGGCTCCGGCGGTCGCTGCGCGACCCGCGCGCGCGGCTCGTCGCGGCGTACCCCTTCCTCGTCGACGGCCACGACCTCCGCGACGTGCCCGCGTGGGCCGGCCTCACGGCGTACGTCGAGCAGCGTTTCGGGGCCTGGGCCGCGGCCGGCGGGACCGGCGTACTCCTGGAGGCGCTGGTACGCCGGCTCGGCACCCGCGGCGTCGACGTCGTGACGGCCCGCGCCACCGACGTCGTCGTCCGTGGCGGTCGTGCCGTGGCGGTCGCCACGACCGAGGGGGAGCTCGCTGCCGACGTGGTGGTCTGCGCCAGCGATCCGCGCGGGCTGCCGACCCTGGCGCCGCTGGTCGCCCGCACCACGCCGGCGATCCCGCCGGTGCTGTGCCATGTGGGCCTCGAGGGCGAGGTACGCGACCTGCCCCCCGAGCTGGTGGTCCACGGCGACGCCCTGCTCGTCGTGCGGACCGGTGGCCGCGCGCCCGAGGGCCGGCACGCCTGGACGGTGACCGGCCGAGGCCGGGTCGCCGAGGATCTCCTCGCGTCGCTGGCCCGGCAGGGGCTCGACATCCGTGCGCAGGTGGTCACCCGGGTGGACCGCTCCCCGCGCGAGCTCGTCGACCAGTGGGGTGGCACACCGCTCGGTGTGCAGTGGCAGGGGCGCGGCACCGTCCGCCGCCGTCTGGGGCCGCGTACCCCGGTCGCGGGTGTGTACGCCGCCGGCAGCCACGCGACCCCGGGGTCGGGGCTCCCCTTCGTCGGTCTCTCCGCCGCGCTGGTCGCGCAGGTGGTGGGGCCGGCCTAGCGCCCGCTCGGGCTGTGCGCGTCGGGATGGCTGTAGGGATACCCGGCTCACCGGGGATTCCTGCACTTCTCGGCCGTTGCAACGCCTGAGAAGTGCAGGGAGTGCCTGGTCGCTGGGGCGCACGTGACGCGAGGGGCGCGCCGGCCTCGGGCGACTCGCGCTCAGCGCAGCTGGAAGGTGACCGTCACCGACGAGCCGATCGCGGTCTCCCCTGGCTGGAACGACGCGGACTCGCTCATCGCCTTGGCGACCCGGGCGACGGGGGTGCCGCCGCCTCCGCCCTCGACGACGTCCTGGACGTCGCCCAGCTCGGCGCCTGAGAGCCCGGCGAGGTGCGTCGCGCGGTCAACCGCGTCGGCGTACGCCGCCGTCCGGGCAGCGACGACCGCCTCCGACTGGTCCGCCACCTCGAGCGAGACACCCTCGACCTCGAGCCGGGCACCAACCGCGTCGGCGAGCGCGGTGAGCAGCCCACCGGCGGCCTCGATGTCGGGGCAGCGGATCACGAGCGAGTGGCGGGCCTGGAACCCGGACGGCCGGCCGCTCGCGTCGTGGTCGGTCCAGATCTGGAGGGACGTCGTGCCCACCCGCTCCGGCGTCGTGAACTGCCGTGCCGTGGCCGCGATCGCGCCGGCGGCGCTGTCGGCGCCGGAGAGGGCCTCGGCCACACCGGCTGCCCGGTGGACGGCCGAGACGCGGACCACCGCGGAGTCGGGGGCGACCCGGGCCTCGCCCTGGCCGGTGACGGTGACGGTACGCATGCGAGCACCGTAGCCCGCCGCCGTCAGGAGGTGATCTCGAGCGCCTCGAAGATCTCGAGGGTCGCCCGGGACCGGTTCAGCGTGTAGAAGTGCAGGCCCGGGGCTCCCCCGGCCAGCAGCTCCTCACACAGCTCGGTCGCCACGCGCACGCCCTCCCGTCGTACGTCGGCTGGCTCGGTGAGGCCCTCGAAGCGCGCCAGCACCGACGGCGGCACCTCGGCTCCGGAGAGCTCGGCCATCCGGCGGACCGAGCCGAGGTTCGTGATCGGCATGATCCCCGGCAGGATCGGGATGTCGGACCCGGCGGCCCGAACCCGCTCGACCAGGGCGACGTAGTCCTCGGACCGGAAGAACAGCTGGGTGACCGCGAAGTCAGCTCCCGCCTCGGCCTTGGCGACGAGCACGCGGGCGTCGGCGTCGCGCGACTCCGCGGCCGGGTGTCCTTCGGGGAAGGCGGCCACCCCGATGCTGAACCCGCCGAGCCCGTGGACCAGCTCGACGAGCTCCGAGGCGTAGGTGAGCCCGCCGGGGGTCGGCGTCCACGGCGCACTCGGTCCCTCGCGGGGGTCGCCTCGCAGCGCCATGATGTTGCGGACCCCCGCCGCCCGGTAGGACTCGACGATGTCCTCGAGCTCCTCGCGGGTGTGCCCGACGCAGGTGAGGTGACCCATCGCGCGGAGCGACGTCTCGCGGGCGATCCGGCCCGTGATCTGCACGGTGGTGTCGCGCGTCGAGCCGCCCGCGCCGTAGGTCACCGACACGAACGTCGGCCGGTAGGGCTCGAGGTCGCGGATCGCCTTCCAGAGCTGCTCCACGCCCGCTTCGTCGCGCGGCGGCATGAACTCGAACGAGATCGAGCGCTCGCCGTCGCGGATCAGCTGGCCGATGGTCGGCAGGTCGGACATGCGGGGAGTCTAAGGATGACGCGCGTACGCCGGGCACTGACGTCCGAGTGATGGGTGGGGCGCCGCGCCGGTCCCGGGTACTCCACCTAGGCTCGGCGCGTGACCAGCACCGTGCCCGCGTGGGACCCGTCGGCGTTCCGCAGCCGCGTGCAGGCCGCACTGGACGTCTTCCTCGACGAGCAGGGGGAACGGCTCGCCCCGCTCGGCGCCGACGCCGCACGACTCCTGGCGGAGGCGCGGGCGTCCGTCTCGGGCGGCAAGCGCTTCCGGGCGGCCTTCTGCTACTGGGGCTTCCATGCGGTCGCAGGAGCGGCCGAGGACGCCGACGACGCACTCGTGCGAGCCTGCGCGTCGCTCGAGCTGCTCCACGCCAGCGCGCTGGTGCACGACGACTACATGGACGCCTCCGACACGAGGCGGGGGCGGCCTGCCACCCACCGCGGGTTCGCCGACGACCACCGGCGCGACGGCTGGCGCGGCGACCCGGAGCAGTACGGCGCCTCTGCGGCCATCCTGCTCGGTGACCTGCTGCTGAGCTGGTCCGACGAGCTGCTGCGCCGGTGCGGCCTGCCTCTGGACCGGGTCGCGCCCGCGCTCGACGTGTTCGACCGCTGCCGCAGCGAGGTGATCACGGGCCAGTTCCTCGACGTGTCCGTCCAGGCGCGTGGCGTCGCCGACGTCGACGCGGCGATGACGGTCCTGCGCTACAAGTCGGCGAAGTACTCCGTCGAGCGCCCCCTCCACATCGGCGCCACCTTGGCCGGCGGGACCGAGCACCAGCTCGCCCAGCTGGGTGCGTTCGGGCTGCCGCTGGGCGAGGCGTTCCAGCTCCGCGACGACCTGCTGGGCGTCTTCGGCGACCCGTCCATGACCGGCAAGCCGGCCGGCGACGACCTGATCGAGGGCAAGCGCACCGTGCTCGTCGCGCTGGCGCTGGATGCGGCGCCCCCGGAGGCTGCGCCGCGCCTCGACGGAGCACTGGGGCAGGCCCTCGACGCCGAGCAGGTGGAGGCGCTGCGGCGGATCATCGACGAGTCCGGCGCCCACGCCCAGGTCGAGGAGGTGATCGGCCTGCTGGCGGACCGGGCGACCACCGCTCTGCGCGAGGCCGACGTCGACGAGCACGCACGCGGCGTACTCCTGGAGCTCGCGACCGCGGTCACCGATCGCCGGCACTGACGCCTCGAGCCGGTAGTCCCCGTCGAACGGGGGCTGGCGAGACGCGGACGCGGTTCAGTCGAGACTGGCGACACCCTCGATGTCGGGGCCGTCGCCGCGCAGGAGGACGGCGAACCGACCGCCCTTGTCGGCGTTCACCCGGCCGCCCAGCACCGACAGCGCGACCGAGAAGGCGCGTTCGTCCTCACGGGCCAGCGGTCCCCAGCCGTCCCAGAGCAGGACCCAGCCCTCGCTGTCGCCGGCCGTGACGTCCGCGAGGCAGTCGGCGAGCGCGTCGAAGTTCTGGCCGTAGTAGTCGGGGAAGGCCAGCGCCTCCCCCACGGCCGCCAGGAACTCGGCCTTGGTCGGATGGTGCCAGCCGTCGATCGCGGCGAACTTCCAGCCGGCGTGCTCGACGGTGTGACGTACGTCGTGCACGTCGAAGGCGCCGTGCCACCGGTAGATGCCCGGCTCGACATGGTGCGCCAGCAGTCCGGCCAGTCCGCTCATCTCGCGATCCTCTCGAAGGATTGGTAGTGGTCGTCGGTCCAGTACATCTCACTCGCCCTGCCGGTGATGATCCGCCGGGCGCCGCGGTCGCTCGAGCCCGGGGTGGGCACGGTGTACTCGTGGTAGTAGCCGGTCGGCTCGCTCGGGAGCTGACGCTCACGGTTCTCGAAGACGATGCCGTCGCGGTCGTAGGGGAAGGGACCACCGGCGTCGATCAGGGCGACCGTGTCCTGCGCCTCCGCCGGCAGCGACGCCAGCGCGACGACCGGGAGGTTGGCCGGGTCGGTGTCGCCGTCCCGGCCGCCGCCGGAGAAGCCGCCCTGGTTGAGCGCCCAGGTGAGCAGCGCCAGCACGATGACCCCGAGCATCGCGAGCCAGAGCCCGCCCCTCCTCGGCGTGGGCTCAGAAGCCCATGGCCTGCGCACGTCGCTTGACCTCCGAGCCCCTGTTCTCGCGGAGCGCGTCGATCGGCCGGCCCGGGAGGTCGGCGTCCAGGAACAGCCAGGCGATGCACTCGCGGTCGTCGTACCCGTTGTCGTGCATGAGGACGAGCAGGCCACCGAGCCCCTTGACGATGAGACCGTCGTCGTCGATGAACGCAGCAGGGACGAGCTGCCCGGCACCCGGCGTCGGAACGGCGGCCGCCAGCTCGTGCTCACGGATCATGGTGCGGACCTTGGCGGGGGTCACCTCGAGGATCTCCCCGGCCTGGGTCCAGTCGAGCCACTCGTCGACGAGCTGGGAGAGGTCGGCATCTGCGAGCGATGTCATGGCCCAACTGTGTCACCCGTGCGCGGTCGAGCTCCAGTGAGGCCCCTCCACCGGACGGAGCACGACGACCGGCTGGTCAGGGGGAAGCGCCACTCGCGGCCAGCGACGCGCGTACGTCGCGAGGGCGGCGGCGTGCTCCGGGTCGTCCGGCCCGACCACGCGCCCGTACGCCGGGCGCCACCGGCCGTCGTACAGCACCTGGAGCGGAGCGGGGACGCGCAGGTTGCGCCACCACGTCTTCCGCTCCTGGCGCACCGGCACCACGATGAGCGCGTCCTCGTCCGCGCCCTGCTGCGCGGCGTACTGGACGGGCAGGTCAAAGGTGTGGCCGGTGCGGACGCCCGTCACCCGGAGTCCGAGCAGGGAGTGCGAGAGCCGGCGGCCGGCCCTGGTCCGGAGGAGTCCCAGCAGTGCCAGTGCATGCGGCGGCGGTCCGTCGAGCGTCGGCAGGAGGGCGCCGCAGACCAGCCCGAGGAGGGCGCCGGCAGCCAGTCCGGTGACGAGGCCCAGTGGCACCGTCTCGTAGGCGTGCCAGTCAGCGGACGGCGCGGACGCGCCGGCGAAGATCACGACCATGGCCGGCAGCCAGGCCATGGCGCTCACCGACACCCAGCGCCACGGATGGCGGACCCGGCCGTGCAGGGTCACCGCCTGGGCGGCGCCGAGCACAGCGCCCATCGCCAGCCCCATCCCGGCCGCCCCCGCGAGGACCAGACCGACCGGTGGCGGAGCGCCGCCCGAGTCGCCGCTCAGTGCCTGGGGGGCCGAGGCACCGGCCCAGCCCAGGCCGGCGACGGCGACGGTGGTCAGCGCCCAGGCCCACGCGCGCGGCCCGAGGACGGTCCGCAGCAGCCGCGCCTGGATGACGCCGAGCGCCGTACCCTCGACGAGGCCGCCGAGGACGATGACGACCAGCGCCAGTACCCGCGCGTCGTCCGACATCCCGTTGGCCAGCAGGGCGGCGGAGGAGGCCGCGGTCATACCGATGCCCTCGGCCACGGCGCAGCCGACGACCCAGGCGCGCACGCGCCCGTCGGTGGTCTCGGTGGCGGACGGGCGGACAGGCGTGCTCGTCATGACAGTCCCTCCTCGCTCCCAGTCCAGCGAACGGGCCGGAGCTCCGGCAGAGGAGGAGGCCGCGACCGGGTGGGACGTTGGTCACCGGTACGCCGGGGGCGGCGCGCCGGGGTCGCGGTGACTCGGGCGCAGCGCCCCGGATCCGTAGGATGGGCGCGCCGGGTCACTTCCCCGACCGGCGTTGGAGGGTCGACGTGGAGCCAGACACGCGCGCCCGCGCGGGCAGCGCCATGCTCGCCGACCCCTTGACCGGGCACCTCCTCGACGGTCGCTACCGGATCGGGCAGCGGATCGCCCGCGGCGGGATGGCCGCCGTCTACGAAGCCGTCGACATCCGGCTCGACCGGGTCTGCGCGGTCAAGACCATGCACCGCAGCCTCGGGGACGACGCCGAGTTCGCGGACCGCTTCACCCGGGAGGCCCGGGCCGCGGCCCGCCTCTCCCATCCGAACGTCGTCAACGTCTTCGACCAGGGCGAGGACCCCACCGTCGAGGGCGGCACCCTCTACCTGGTCATGGAGCTGGTCCCGGGCCATACCCTGCGCGACGTGATCCGGGCCGAGGCCCCGATGCCGCCCGCGCGGGCACTCGCACTGCTGGAGCCGGTCGTGTCGGCACTCGCCGCGGCCCACCGGGCCGGCGTGATCCACCGCGACATCAAGCCGGAGAACGTCCTCATCGCCGACGACGGCCGGGTGAAGGTCGCCGACTTCGGGCTCGCCAAGGCCGTCACCACCGACACCCGGCACACCGCCACCGGCGGCGTCCTCATCGGCACCGTCTCCTACCTCGCCCCCGAGCTCGTCGTCGACGGCAACAGTGACGCCCGCGCCGACGTGTACGCCGTGGGCGTCGTGCTCTACGAGCTCCTGACGGGCAGCAAGCCCCACGAGGGCGAGTCGCCCATCGCGGTCGCCTACAAGCACGTCCACGAGGACGTCCCCCCGCCGTCCGAGGTCGTACCCGGCATCCCGGCGTACCTCGACGCGCTGGTCGCCCGGGCCACCGCGCGTGACCGTGCCCAGCGGCCGGCCGACGCCGGCGTCCTGCTCCACCAGTTCCACCGCGTCGCCCAGGCCGTGGCCGGCGGTGTCCAGGACGACGAGGAGCTGACGGCCGACCTGGCCCTGCCGCCGCGGGTGACCGAGGACACGGCCATGCTCGACGTCGACCTGGTGCCGATCGCCCCCGCCGAGCTCGTCGCTGCCCCGGCCGGGCAGCCGGAGGCCATCGACAGCACCGTGCCACCTCCGCGACCCCCGCGCACCACGCGGTCCGGCCGCTCGCGCCGCGGACCCGTCCTCCTGGCCGTCGCCCTCGTGATCGCCCTCGCCGCAGGCCTCGGCGCCTACTGGTTCGGGTGGGCCCGCTACACCGCGACGCCGAGCGTGCTCGGGATGACGCAGGCCGCGGCCACCCACCAGCTCGACCAGGCCGGCTTCGACGTGACGGTCGCGCCCGCGGCGTACTCCGAGAGCGTGCCGAAGGGCCAGGTCGTGACCACCGACCCGGCTCCGGGCGCGCGTGTGCTCGACCACGGGACGATCGCGCTGACCCTGTCGCTCGGCAAGGAGCGGTACCACGTCCCGAAGCTCCAGAACCTGACCGTCGACGAGGCCCAGGATGCGCTCGCGAAGTCCCACCTGACCTACGGCCGGTCGGTCATGCGCTGGTCCGACTCGGTGCCGCGCGGCGCCGTCATCGCAAGCAACCCGGCGCAGGGCACCCGCCAGCGTCCCGACACGGACGTCGACCTGATCGTCAGCCGTGGCCCGGCGCCGGTCCACCTCGCCGACTGGGCCGGCAAGAGCGCCGCCCGCGCCGAGCACGCGCTCACCAGCCACCGGCTGAGGGTCGAGACGACCCGGGAGTACTCCGACCAGGTCCCGGAGGGCCGCGTCATCTCGCAGGACCCGTCGACCGGCGTCCTCCACCACGGAGACACCGTGAAGCTCGTGGTCTCGAAGGGCCCCGAGCTCGTCCAGATCCCCGGCAACCTCCGCGCCATGGGGGTGGACGCGGCGACCCAGCTCCTGGAGGGCCTGGGGTTCCGGGTCCACGTCGATCATGCGGACCTCTACCTGGGCCTCGGCTACGTCGCGAGCTCCACCCCCGGCCCCGGGGACACGGCCCCCAAGGGGAGCGTCGTCACCCTCCACATCGTCTGACGACTAGCGTGATGCGGGTGCCCACCGCCCCCACGCCCCGTCGTACGACGCTGCTCGCGACGGGGGCACTGCTGGCGGTGACGGCGTGCTGGGGCTCGACCTTCTTCCTGATCCACGACCTCCTCGAGCGGGTACCCACGCTCGACTTCCTGGCGATCCGGTTCGCGATCGCCAGCCTCACCCTGGTCCTCCTCGCGCCGCGCGCGCTGGGGCGGCTCACCCGCGAGTCGCGCCGCCAGGCCGTGGTCCTCGGCTGCCTGTACGGCGGCGCCCAGATCCTGCAGACGGCCGGGCTCGCCGAGACACCCGCCAGCGTCTCCGGGTTCATCACCGGCATGTACGTCGTGGCCACGCCGGTGTTCGCGGCCCTGATCCTGCGTACCCGGATCGGTGGGCTCACCTGGGCGGCCGTGGTGGTGGCGATGGTGGGTCTCGGGGTGCTGACCCTGGGCGGCCTCTCGGTGGGCTACGGCGAAGCGCTGATCTTCGTGGCGGCAATGATCTACGCGCTCCACATCGTCGGGCTCGGCGCGTGGTCGCAGCCGCAGCAGGCGCTCGGCATGTCGATCGTGCAGCTGATCGTGATCACCGTGATCTGTACGCTGTGCACGGCACCGAACGGGATCGTCCTCCCCACCCGGCTCGACGACTGGCTGAGCATCCTCTACATGGCGGTCTTCGCCGGGGCGGCCGCGATGATCGGCCAGACCTGGGCCCAGGCCCACCTGCCCCCCACCCGAGCCGCGATCATCATGAGCATGGAACCGGTCTTCGCGGCCCTGTTCGCGGTGCTGCTGGGCGGCGAGAGCATGACGATCCGGATGGTCTTCGGAGGTCTGCTCGTGCTCACCGCGATGCTCATGGCCGAGCTCGGTCCGCGGCGCAAGGTCGAGGCCGAGGTGCAGCACCTGGTGGTCTGAGGCCGTCTCACCCCCCGACGGACGAGGCGCCGGGCGGGAGGCTCCCTTACATTGAGGCACCATGGATGGCGAGACGACCCCGTGCGCGCACTGCGGTGCGCCGCTGAGCGGCGGCCGCTTCTGTACCAACTGCGGCGCGCTCATCGGCTCGACACCCACCGCGCCGCCCGAACCGGCGTACGACGAGGCCCCGACGAAGGAGCGTCTCTACGCCGTCCCGGACGAGCCGCCGACACGTCCGGGCGCGCCCGCGCCCGCCACCGCGGAACCCGTCCGACCGCCGCCGCTCTTCCGCGACGAGGTGTATCCCCCGCCGCCACCGGCGGCGCCGGTGTACGCCGAGCCCGGCTACCCGGAGCCGGCGCCGCCGCGACGGTCCCCGGGAGTCGGCCTCTGGGTCGGGGCTGTCGTGGGGCTGGTGGTCGTGCTCCTGCTCGGCGCCTTCCTGCTCCTCGGCGGCGGCGGAGCGGACAGTCCGTCCGCCTCGTCGTCACCGCTGATCCCGAAGAGCCACCACACCCGGTCGACTCCCCCGTCGTCGTCCGCGACCTCGTCCGCGCCGACCACCGGTCCGACGTCCACACCCACCGGTGCACCCACCGACGTGGCGGGACTGGCCAAGGCGAGCGCGCCGGCCCACGCCCCTGCCGGTGTCGACTTCGCCGGCCGGACGGTCACCTACGTCGCGCCCAACATGGTCGACGGGATCGTCGAGACCTGCTGGCGCACCCCGGGCGACGCCACGGGCATGGTCCTCACCTTCCGGCTCGACCAGCCGACCAGGATCACCAAGGTCGGGTTGATCAACGGCTACGCGAAGACCGCGGTCGCGGGTGGCCGTCCGTACGACTGGTACCGGGGCGACCGCCGGATCCGGTCCGTCTCGTGGGTCTTCGACGACGGCTCGACGGTCAGCCAGCAGTTCGCCCAGACCCGGGCGATGCAGACCCTCAGCGTCCCACCCGTGACCACCTCCACGGTCCGGGTCCGGATCACCGCCGTATCTCCGCCGGGCCATGGGCCGGCCGCGCGAAACGACACCGCCGTCAGCGAGGTCTCGCTCCTCGGCACCGCCTCCTGATCCTCACAGCCGCGCGAGCACTCCCGCTGCCGTCTTCGCGTCCTCGGCACTGACGTCGAGGTGCGTCACCAGCCGTACGGCGCGTGGCCCGACGGGCGAGACGAGCACCCCGCCCTCCTTCGCGCCGGCCACGAACCGGGTGGCGTCGTCGCGCTGCACGACCACGATGTTGGTGTCGACGGTCTCCGGGTCGACGCCGCAGGCCTCGGCCAGGAGGCGGGCGTTCGCGTGGTCGTCGGCGAGACGGTCGAGGTGGTGGTCGAGCGCGTGCAGCCCGGCGGCCGCCAGCACGCCCACCTGGCGCATCCCGCCGCCCATCCGCTTCCGGCGCACCCGCGCCTCGGCCAGGGCGTCCCTCGAGCCCACCACGAGAGAACCCACGGGTGCACCCAGCCCCTTGGAGAGGCAGACGGCCATCACGTCCGCGCAGGCGCCGTACGACGCGAGCGGCACGCCGGTGGCGACGTGCGCGTTCCAGATGCGCGCCCCGTCGAGGTGGACACCCACGCCCACCGACCCCGCCCAGGTCCGCAACGCCTGCAGGTCCTCGAGCGGGAGCACGGCACCGCCCGCGAAGTTGTGGGTGTTCTCGACCGACACCGCCGTGGTGCGGACGAAGAAGGGCCCCAGGTCGGGCGCGTACATCTCCTGGATCGCCGCCAGGTCGACCTGCCCGCGGGCGTCACGCCAGGTCCGCATGGTCAGCCCGGTGACGGCTCCGTGGGCGCCGAGCTCGGCCCGGGCGATGTGGGCCGACGCCTCGCACAGGACCTCCTGGCCGGCGGCGACGAGCGACGCGACGGCCAGCACGTTGGCCATCGACCCGGTCGGCGTGAACAGCGCGTCCTCGTGGCCGAACAGCTCGGCCACGCGGCGCTGGAGCTCGAGCACCGTCGGGTCCTCGCCGTAGACGTCGTCGCCCACCTCGGCCTCCGCCATGGCGCGGCGCATGGCGTCGGTGGGGCGGGTCAGGGTGTCGGAGCGCAGGTCGACGGTCACGAAACCTGGATCGTACTCACCGGTGACCAGCCCGAGGTGTGCACGTTCCGGTGGCTGCGCGCCCGGAGCAGGTAGGTGCCCGCCTTCGCGGGGTGGTAGGACGCCCCGAGCCGCGTCGTGCCCGTCCGCAGCGGCGACCACGCGCTCGACCCCCGCTTCCGGACCTGGACGTCGACCGAGTAGTGGGTCGGCATCGAGGCTGCCCAGCGCAGGTGCCAGCCGTGGGCGGCGGAGCCGGTCGCGGTCATCGGCACGAGGACGCGACCGTGCATGAAGGTGTGGATCGAGCAGTGGTAGCGATAGGTGCCCGCCGTCGCGAAGGTCCGGGTGAACGTCACACCGTTCCTGCGTGGCCCGCTGTTCCAGAAGCCCTTGTCGGAGGTGGTGGTGTGCGCCATCGGCTCGGGGAAGGTCCAGGTCACCCGGCCGCCCAGTACCACGTGAGCACGAGCCGGGGTGAACGAGAAGTTCGCCACCGTGACCGCCGCTGCGGCTCGCGGGTGCGCGGCCGGCGCGGCCCCCGCGAGGGGACCGGGGCCGAGCACGACCGACCCGAGGACGGCCAGGGTCGCGCCAGTGCGGAGCACCGGGCCGGCGGTGGGGAGTGCGGGTGGTGTGCTGCGTAGATGAGGCCACATGGCCTCATCTACGTACGCACGGGCATCCGGGTTCAGAGCGGCTCGGAGTGCGTCTCAGTCGAGGTGGTGCAGCCGCGGCCAGAGGACCGTCCAGGAGGCGGTGGGTCCGGTGCAGACCGCGATCGGCAGACCCTGTTCCTCGTTGTCGACGCCGACACCGTTCTCGAGGTGGGCGCGCACCGTGCAGTGGTCGAACAGCGCGCGGACGTCGGGGTACTGGCCGCCGACGACCACCAGCGTGCTGACCGAGTCGGGCGGCCGGGCCTGGTCGTAGAGCGCGTTCTGGGCGCTGTAGACAGGGACATCGGGCGCGTAGTGGTGCACCGCTCCGGCCTCGCCGTAGTTGGACGTGAACACCGCGGCGGCCCCGCGGTCCGGCAAGGCGTCGTACACGTCGGTGATCTGGCGGACGTACGCCGGCCAGCCGACCGAGTCACCGACGATCGGGTTGATCCCCGGCACCGGCGTCGCGCCCACCATGCCGACGGCCAGCAGCGGGAGCCCGATGAAGGCGGACACCACGGCGTTGAGGGCGAACAGGGCTGCCCACACCCGGCCGAGATGCCGCTCCATCGCCACGATCCCGGCTGCGAACGGCAGCGGCAGGAGGAAGACCGGGTAGTGCGGCTGGGTGCCGCCGACGAAGGTGAACACCAGCAGCAGGGCGAAGGCGACCACGAAGAACCGCAGCCGGGCGTCACGGGCCAGCGCGACGAGACCCGCGACCCAGATCACCACGAGCGGCGGCCCGAACAGCACGACGAGCAGGGGGAACATCGCGATCCGGGTGTCCGCGGCGTTGTTGGCCGCGAGCGCTCGGCCCATGTCGCCCTCGGGCCAGCCGTTCAGCACCTGGTAGAGCTCGTTGGGGAGGGCCACCAGGACGGCGACCAACGCGCCACCGAGCACGTAGGGCGACAGCAGGCGTCGGCGCGGCCCGACCAGCAGCAGCCCCAGCGCGATGCCGGCGACGAGCACACCGACGAGGAGCCGGTTGTACGTCGCCAGACCGGCCAGGGCGCCCGCGGCCAGCCACCACCGCGGCCGATCGCGCAGCTCGGCCTTCAGGACGCACAGGCAGATCGCCGGCCACAGGGTGAGGTCGGCGGTCGAGGTGAGCAACACGTGGCCGAGCACGGTGACCGCCGAGGTGGTCGCCACGCCCCAGGCGGCCCACGTCTGCGCCTTGGCGCCGCCGCCGAGCTCGCGGGCGAGGAGCCCGGTGAACAGCACGCAGCCGGCCGAGAACAGGGTCGCCGGGACCCGCAGCAGCCACGGCCCCCCGTCGTACACCGCGGCGATCGCGTGGGAGAGCAGGGGCGTGAACGGCGGCTGGTCGACGTAGCCCCACGCAGGGCGCAGCATCGAGAAGTAGAGCTCGTCGCGGTGGTAGCCGTACCCGTTGCTGAACAGGGACAGGACCACCACGACCACCACGACCGGCGGCAGGATGCGCCGCCAGACGATCGGTGGTGCTCCCCCGTCCACCCGGTCAGTCTGCCGGAGTCACGCGGTGCGCAGCATCTCCGCGACGAGGAAGGCCAGCTCGAGCGACTGCACGCGGTTCAGGCGCGGGTCGCACACCGACTCGTAGCGCGAGCCGAGGTCGATCTCGGCGACCTCCTCACCCCCGCCGACGCACTCGGTGACGTCGTCGCCGGTCAGCTCGACGTGGATGCCGCCGGGCCAGGTGCCGAGCGAACGGTGCACGTCGAAGAAACCCTGGACCTCGGCGATGACGTCCTCGAAGCGACGCGTCTTGTGACCCGTCGACGCCTCGAAGGTGTTGCCGTGCATGGGGTCGCAGACCCAGGCGACGTCGAGCCCGGCCGCCCCGACCTTCTCGATCAGCGACGGCAGGGCGTCGTGGATCCGGCCGGCGCCCATCCGGGTGATGAAGGTCAGCCGGCCCGCCTCGTTGTCGGGGTTGAGCTTGGCGGCCAGGGCGATCAGGTCGTCGGGCGTCGAGCGCGGGCCGACCTTGACCCCGATCGGGTTGCGGACGCGGCTCAGCAGCTCGGCGTGGGCACCGTCGAGGGCGTTGGTGCGCTCGCCGATCCAGACGAAGTGGCCCGACACGTCGTACGGCGTGCCGGTGCGGCTGTCGATGCGCGTCATGGCGTGTTCGTACTCGAGCAGCAGGGCCTCGTGACAGGTGTGGAAGTCGACCCGGTGGAACTCGTCGGGGTCGGCACCGATCGCGCTCATGAAGCTCATCGCACGGTCGATCTCGTGGGCGATCTTCTCGTAGCGCCGGCCCACCGCGGAGCTGACCACGAAGTCGGTGTTCCAGGTGTGGACCTGGCGCAGGTCGGCGTAGCCGCCGGTGACGAACGCGCGCACCAGGTTCAGCGTGGAGGCACTGGAGTGGTAGGCCTCGATCAGCCGCTGCGGGTCGGGCATCCGGGCCTCGGGGGTGAAGTCGAAGCCGTTGACGGCGTCACCGCGGTACGCCGGGAGGGTCACACCGTCGCGGGTCTCGAGGTCGGAGGACCGCGGCTTGGCGTACTGACCGGCCAGGCGGCCGAGCTTCACGACCGGCACCGAGGCGGCGTACGTCAGGACGACGGCCATCTGGAGGAGCACGCGGAGCTTGTTGCGGACGTTGTCGGCGGTCGCGCCCTCGAACGTCTCGGCACAGTCGCCGCCCTGGAGCAGGAACGCCTTGCCGTGCGCCACGTCGGCGAGCTTGCCCTTGAGCTCGTCGCACTCACCGGCGAACACCAGCGGGGGCATTCGGCGCAGGCGGGCGACGGCGGCGTCGACGGCGGCCGGGTCGGGGTACGCCGGCTGCTGGGCCGGGCCCATCGCACGCAGCGTCTCGAGGTCGGGGACGGCGCTGTCGCCATCGTGGCTGGTCACCCCGCAAGGGTACGGCGTACACCCTCCCGGGCCCGCGTCGGCGACGTCATCCGGACGGCGGCCGCGGAATGCCCGCCGGGCGAGGGAGGTTGCGCGGACATGAGCATCTCGAGCCGACGAGTCGTGGCGGCCGCCTTCGGCGGCCCGGAGTCCCTCACCGTCGAGGAGGTCACGCTCCCCGACCCGGGACCACGGGAGGTGCACGTGGTGGTGCGTGCCAGCGGCGTCAACCCGGCCGACGTCAAGGCCTACCGCGGACCGGGCGACCCGTCGAAGCTGCCGGTCCTGCTCGGCTTCGAGGCCGCCGGCGTCGTGGCCGCGACGGGTGAGGGCGCGGCCGACAACGAAGGAGCACTCACCGTCGGTGACGAGGTCATCGTCTTCCGGACCCGTGGTGCCTACTCGGCCGACCTCGTGGTGCCCGACGCCACGCTGACCCGCAAGCCGCCCGGGCTCGGCTGGCCCGAGGCCGCCGGGCTGCTGCTCGCCGGCGCCACCGCCGTCCACGCGCTGGAGGCGACCGGCGTACAGGAGGGCGACACCGTGCTGGTGCACGGTGCGTCCGGCGGCGTCGGGCTGTACGCCGTGCAGCTGGCCCGCCTACGCGGGGCCCGGGTGATCGCGACCGCCGGCGAGCGCAACCACGACCTGCTGCGGGAGCTGGGCGCCGAGCCGATCGGCTACGGCGAGGGACTCCTCGACCGCGTCCGCGCTCTTGCACCCGACGGCGTCGACGCCGCCCTCGACCTGGTCGGTACGGACGAGGCCATGGACGTGTCGCTGGCCTTGGTCGACCGCGACCGGATCGCGAGCATCGCGAACTTCGCGCGCGGGCCACAGGAGGGCATCAAGCTGCTCGGCGGAGGACCCGGCGCCGACGCCGGTGACGAGCTCCGCGCCGCGGCCCGCCCCGAGCTGGCCCGCCTTGCCGGCACCGGTCAGCTCCGGGTGCTCGTCGCTGCGACGTACCCCCTCGACGACGCGGCCGACGCCCACCGCCAGATCGCCACAGGCCACACCACCGGCAAGATCGCGCTCATCCCCTGACTATCGCGGTCGGTCAGCCGAAGAAGACCTCGGCCTCGGCGTACTCCTCGGGGCTGACGAGCTTCAGCTCACCGGTGCCCTCGAGCAGGGGGACGCGGACGATGTCGGCGCCACGGAGGGCCACCATGGTCCCGAAGTCCTGCTCGGCGACGGCGTCGACGGCGTGCAGGCCGAAGCGGGTCGCGAGCCAGCGGTCGAACGCCGTCGGCGTACCGCCGCGCTGGACGTGTCCGAGCACGACGGCCCGTGCCTCCGCGCCCGTGCGCTGCTCGATCTCGCCGGCGAGCCGGTCGCCGATGCCGCCGAGGCGGACGTGGCCGAACGCGTCGGTCTCACCCGACGCCAGCGTCATGTCACCGCCCTCGCGCGGCATCGCGCCCTCCGCGACCACGATGATCGGGGCGTACTGCGTCTCGAAGCGCTTCTTGACCAGGTCGCAGACCTGCTCGATGTCGAACGGCTGCTCGGGGATCAGGACCACGTTGGCGCCGCCGGACATGCCGCTGTGCAGCGCGATCCAACCGGCGTGCCGTCCCATCACCTCGACGACGAGCACCCGGTGGTGGGACTCGGCGGTGGTGTGGAGCCGGTCGATCGCCTCGCTCGCGATGTTCACCGCGGTGTCGAAGCCGAAGGTGAAGTCGGTGCCGGAGAGGTCGTTGTCGATCGTCTTGGGTACGCCGACCACGTGGACACCGAGGTCGGCGAGCTTGGTCGCGACCCCGAGGGTGTCCTCGCCGCCGATCGCGATCAGGGCGTCCACACCGTCGCGCGCGAGGTTGTCCTTGATCCGCTCGACCCCGCCCTCGATCTTGAACGGGTTGGTCCGGCTGGAGCCGAGGATCGTCCCACCACGCGGGAGGATGCCGCGCACCTGCGGCACGCCGAGGTCCATGGTCAGACCCTCGAGCGGGCCCTTCCAGCCGTCGCGGTAGCCGACGAACTCGAAGCCGTGCACGCTGACGCCCTTACGGACCACCGCCCGGATCACCGCATTGAGTCCCGGACAGTCGCCGCCTCCGGTGAGCACTCCGACCCGCATGCTGACTCCTGATCGCTCGTTGGATCGTTACAAGGGCGACCGTCAGCCTAGGGCCAATCCCGAGGTCCGCGCCAACCGGGCGACAGGCGCGGGCCTCGTCCTGCCACGCGACCGCCCCGGACCCACGGGGTCCGGGGCGGTCGCGTCAGTCCGGGCTCAGCCGAGGAGTGCCGTCCCGAGGTGCACGGCACCCCGGCCGTGACCGGCCGACGTCACCGTGATGACCTGCTTGGCGTGGCCGGACTTGTAGTCAGCCGTGCCGGCCTGGCGGGCGTAGACGGAGCAGGTGCCCCGGTGCGTGAACCGCACCAGACCGTGGCGGTCGATCGAGCAGGGACCGATCACGGACAGGCGCACCGGCCGACCGACCGGGTTGCCCGTCGCGGCCGCGTGGTAGGTCGCACCCACGGTGGCGTGACGCGGTGCCTTGGAGGTGAACCTGACCACCTGGGGCGCCCGGAGGACGTGCACGCGCTGCACCGTCGACGCGTCGGCGTAGTCCAGGTCGCCGGCCTGCGAGGCCACCACCGAGCACGGCTTGGCGTGGAGGAAGTGCACCTGGCCGGTCGGGCTCACCGTGCAGCTCCCCGCGCTCTCGGGCGCCACCGCGAACGTGACGGGGTTGCCCGAGTCACCGCCGGTGGCGGTGGCGGTGTAGTGGTCACCGGTCCGGACGGTGCCGGGAGCCGAGGTGAAGGTGACCTGCTGGGCGAGCTGACCGACTGTCACCTTCTGGTGGGACTGCTCGGCAGCCGCGTAGTCCCCGGCACCCAACTGGTCGGCGTCGATCACGCACTCACCTGCGTGGTCCAGCGACACGTCCGCTGAGCCGTCACCCTGGTCGTCCACGGTGCAGACACCGCCGGACTGGGTCGAGAACGTGACCGGGTTGCCCGAGTCACCACCGCTCGCGGACACGGTGTAGTCGTCACCCGGTAGCGCGTCGCCCGGCGCCGCGGAGGTGAAGGCGATCGACTGCACGAGCTGCCCGACCGACACCGTCTGGTGTGCTTGGTCGGCCGGCGCGTAGCCCTTGGAGCCGGTCTGGTCGGCGTCGATCACGCAGTCACCCGTGTGATCGAGCGAGACGTCCGCCGAGCCGTCACCCTGGTCGTCCACGGTGCAGACACTGCCGGACTGAGTGGAGAACGTGACCGGGTTGCCCGAGTCACCACCGGTCGCGGACACGGTGTAGTCGTCACCCGGCACTGCGCCGGTGGGCGCGTCAGAGGTGAAGCTGACCGTCTGTGCGGCGGCGAGCGCGGAGTCGAAGACGTCCACGCCGTAGCCACCCACGCCGGCCACCGGTGTCTGGGTGCCGTCCGGGGCCACCTTGACGGTGCCGCCCCCGGTCAGGTCGACGACGTACAGGTTGCCCGCGGCATCGACGGCAGTGTCGATAGGAGCACCGAGACCGCTGGTCGGCACGGTGGTCTGGGTCCCGTCCGCGGCGACCTCGACCACGCGGCCGGCGCAGGGGTCGGCGATGAAGGCGTCGCCGGCAGCGTCGAGCGACAGGCCGGTGGGGCAGCTGAGCCCCGAACCGACGGTCGTCTGCGTGCCGTCCGGCGTGAGCTCGAGCACCTGACCGTTGCCGAAGCTGGTCGTGAACACGTCGCCCTGGTCGTCGATGGTGAGACCGTTCGGGTACACGAGCCCCCCGTCGAAGGGCAGGGTCGTCTGCGTGCCATCGGGTGCCAGCTCGACGACACGGCTGTTGAGGTTGTCGCCGATGAACAGGTTCCCGTCGGCGTCGACGTCGATGCCGATGGGGTACGTCAGGCCCGTTGCCGGGACCGTGGTCTGGGTGCCGTCCGTTGTCACCTCGACGACGCGGTTGTTCCCGGAATCGGCGACGTAGACGTTGCCGACGGAGTCGACGATGACACCGTGCGGGCTCGAGAGCTCCGAACCCACGGTGGTCTGGGTTCCGTCGGGCGCGACGGCGACGACCTGGTTGCCTTCCATGTCGGCGATGTAGACGGTCCCGTCGACGGGCGAGGTTGCCACGTCGGGCTGCGACACGGACGTGCCGACGGTCGGGTGCAACCCACGGTTCACGCCCGACACGAAGCTCGACGCTCCGCGGTGGCCCTCGGAGGCCTGGGCAGTGCCGGTCAGCACGGCGGGAGTGGCGACCGAGAGGGCGGCCGCAGCCGCCAGGGTCGCCAAGGAAGCCACGCCGGTACGGCGCGACCCAGAGGGACGGTGAGACATGCAGGATCCTTCGCTAGGACTGGTGCCCGCACCGAGAAGAGGGACAGCACCAGGGGGGATGGCGATGGCTACCGCCGGACCCGAAGCGAAACACGCAGGACGGGCTCGCGTGGGTTCCACCGCCGGGAGCAACGAGAAGGACCAGAGAGTCTGACCGATCGACCACACCCCGAAGGGTGGGCCAGGTCCCGGAGAGTGATCGGGCCCGCGAGAGACACGCCACCATCGGGGTCATCCGCCAGCACCGCCCGCCGTCTCAGGAGGTGGTCGGCTCCTCGACGGACGGGTCGACGACGGCGGTCTCGGCGACGTTGGTGACGGCGCGTCCGGCGAGGGGCATCCGGGCACCGAGCACCTGGACCAGGCCGGACCACACCCCGCAGACCACGAGCGAGGCGCCCCAGGCCGCCCAGGCGCCACGCGCGAGCAGGAACGACCAGAACAGTGGGCCGATCGCGCTCGCCACGCTCCACGCGAGCTGGGTCGCGGCCATGTAGCGACCTCGCAGCGCCGTCGGCGCTGCCTCCGCCGAGAGCGCCGAGACGACCGGCCCGGCGGTCAGCTCGCCCAGGGTGTAGACGACGGCGCCGACGAGGACCACGACGACGCCCGCCTCGACGGGCACGAGGTCCGCGGCCCACAGCAGCAGGAACGAGACCGCGGTGAAGGCGACCGCCGCCTGCAGCACGCGCCGTCGTACGACGCCGGTCATCCCTCTGACGACGAGCCCCTGGCCCACGCCGATCATGACGGTGTTGATCACGTAGACGGTGCCGGGCACCCATCCCGGCAGCCCGATGCCGTCCACGAAGTAGACCGGCATCGCGATGCTGAGGGTTGTCCCCACCAGGGCGTAGCACAGGATCACCGCGACGAGCACGCGGTAGGAGCGGTCACCGAACGCGACCCACGGGCTCGACCGGCCCGTGGGCGCGGTCGCGGCTCGCCCGCCGCCGGCGACCCCGACCATCAGCACGAACGCCGCGACGTAGGAGACCGCGTTGCCGAGCACGACCGACTGGTACGCCGCGTCGGTGCCGATCGTGAGCGCGACGGCGGCCAGCAGGCCACCGACGCCGAAACCGGCGTTGCGCATCGCCTGCAGGAACCCGAACCACAGCTCGCGCTCCCCCGGCTCGGTGATCTGGGTGACCATCGGCCCGAGCGCGGACCAGAACGCCGTGCGGGTGAGCGACGCCGCGAACACCAGCAGCGTGACGGCCGCCAGCGAGTGGGCGAACGGGTAGAGCAGGAAGGACACCGCGGCGCCGGCGTTGCCGAGCTGGATCACCCGCTTCGGCCCGACCCGGTCGACGAGCGCGCCGAGGTAGGTGACGAGCGGGATCACCAGCGTGTTGGCGATCGTCATCGCCAGGCCGAGCCGGACCAGACCGAGAGACGTCTGGTGGAGGAAGTAGAGCATCGAGAGCGGCATCCAGATGCCGCTTCCGACGGCGTCGAGGGCCAGCGCACCGACGAAACGCCGGTGGGGGCCGACGTCCGGGAACCCGAGTCGCTGCAACACCCCGCCATCCTGCAACTTCAAGGCCCCTTGAGGGCAATGGGATATGGCTAGGCTCCGCGCATGACGTTCTCCATCGTGGCTCGCTCCACCGACGGTGAGTCGTGGGGTGTCGCCGTCGCCTCGAAGTTCCTGGCCGTCGGCGCCGTCGTACCGGCTGCCGTCGCGCAGGTCGGTGCCATCGCCACCCAGGCCGATGCCAATGTCGCCTACAAGGGGCTGGCGCTCTCCCATCTCGACGACGGCGCCACCGCCTCGGTGGCCCTCCTCCGGCTCCTCGAGGAGGACGACGGACGCGACGACCGGCAGGTCGGGATCGTCGACGCCGAGGGCGGGGCGGCCACCCACACCGGTCACGCCTGTCTCGACTGGGCCGGTGGGGTGACCGGCGACGGCTATGCGATCCAGGGCAACATCCTGGCCGGTGAGTTCGTGGTCGCTGCCATGCAGGACGCGTTCGAGGCCAGCGAAGGGGACGAGCCGCTCGCCCGGCGGCTGCTGGCTGCGCTGTCCGCCGGGGACGACGCCGGCGGTGACCGTCGTGGCCGCCAGTCCGCGGCCCTCCTGGTGGTGAAGGAGGGTGCGGGCTACGGCGGTCGCGACGACATCGCGGCCGACCTCCGCGTCGACGACCATCCGGACCCCGTCACCGAGCTGGCCCGTCTGCTCGACCTCAACGACCTCTACCTCACGGCCTCCACCGAGACCGAGCGCGTCGAGATCACACCGGGCCTCGCGGCCGAGATCGAGCACCTGGTCCACGAGCGCGGCTTCGTCGACCTGAGCTCCTGGGTCGGCACGGAGAACTACGAGATGCGGGTCGACCCCCACGGCACCTGGATCGACGAGAAGGTGCTCGAGATCCTCCGCTCGACAGACGACGACAGGTGAGCGTCCTCGCCATCGACGCCGGTACGACCGGGGTCACTGCCGTCGTCGTCACGCCCGACGGCCGGATCGCGGCCAAGGGCTATCAGGAGTTCGCGCAGCATTTCCCCCAGCCGGGCTGGGTTGAGCACGCACCCGAGGAGATCTGGCAGGCGACGCTCGAGGCCACGCGCGAGGTGCTGACGTCGTACGACGCGTCGCAGCTGCAGGCGGTGGGCATCACCAACCAGCGCGAGACCGTGCTGTTGTGGGACCGCGAGACGCTCGGATCGCCCCGGCGCGCGATCGTCTGGCAGGACCGGCGGACCGCCGCCGTCTGCGAGCGCCTCCGCAGGGAGGGGCACGAAGAGCGCGTCTCGGAGCTGACCGGACTGCGACTCGACCCTTATTTCTCCGGCACCAAGCTGATCTGGCTCCGCGAGCACGAGCCGCACACGTGGGCGCTCGTCGAGTCGGGCAGGTACGCCGTCGGCACCGTCGACTCCTACCTCATCGCGCGGATGACCCGCGGCACGTGGCACGTCACCGACGTCTCCAACGCCTCGCGGACACTCCTGATGGACTTGTCGACCGGCGACTGGTCCGACGAGCTGTGCGGTCTGTTCGGCGTTCCCCGCGACGCGCTGCCCGACCTGGTGCCCAACTGGGGCGAGATCGCGACGACCGACCCGTCGTCGTTCGCCGGGCTCGCGCTGCCGATCGCGGGACTCGCGGGCGACCAGCAGTCGGCCCTGTTCGGGCAGACCTGCTTCGACCCCGGCGACTCAAAATGCACCTACGGCACCGGCTCGTTCATCCTCACCAACACCGGGACCTCGCTGGAGCGCTCCGACGCGGGGCTCCTGTCGACAGCGGCCTGGCGCTCCCCCGACGGCGAGCTGACCTATGCCCTCGAGGGTGCGATCTTCGTGACCGGCGCGGCGATCCAGTGGCTGCGCGACGGGCTGCAGATCGTGGGGTCGGCCGCCGAGAGCGAGGCGGTCGCGTCCACCGTGACGTCCTCCGAGGGCGTGGTCTTCGTGCCGGCGCTGACCGGTCTGGGTGCTCCTCACTGGGACCCGCACGCCCGCGGCACGATCCTCGGTCTCACGCGTGGCACGACCCGTGCCCACCTGGTCCGCGCGACGCTGGAGGCGATCGCCTTCGAGGTGCGGGACGTGCTGACCACGATGCCCGGCGCCGACTCGTCCCCGCTGCGCGTCGACGGCGGAGCCAGCGCCAACGACCTGTTGTGCCGGATCCAGGCCGACCAGCTCGGCGTACCCGTGGAGCGGCCGCGGATCGTCGAGACGACCGCGCTCGGTGCGGCGTTCCTGGCCGGCCTCGGAGTGGGCGTCTGGGAGTCCACCGACGACCTCCGCCAGACCTGGCAGCTCGACCAGCGCTTCGAGCCGGAGGGAGACCGCGCGACCGCCGACGCGGCGTACGCCCGCTGGCAGGACGCCGTCGAACGCTCCAAGGGCTGGGCCTCCGACTGACCCCCCTCCCCCGACGAACCTGTGGATGGCCGGGGTAGTCCGTGACGAACTGCATGCGAAAACGGTCGTGTGGCCTGCAGATCGTCACGGACCATCGAGCACGTCCACAGTCACGCGAGGGTGGTGAGGGTGTGCTGGGCGTCGTCGCGGGCTTGTACGGCGTCGGCGTGAGCGCGTTCGGCGTCGGCCTCGGTCTCCTCGGCCTCGGCCAGCTCGTCGTCGGTCTCCTCGGCGCTCGACTCCCGCTCGGCGAGCCGGCGGCGGAGCTCGTCGATCTCCGACTGGAGCTGAAGGCTCCGCGCTCGCAGCTTCTCGACGGCGGCTCGAGCCGTACCGAGCTCCTGCTCCGCCTCGCCGGCCGCCTGCTCGGCCTCGGCGAGCGCCTCCTCGGCCTCCTCGCGGCGGCGCGCCCCGTCATCCCCCGGTACGACGTGCAGCTCGGGCGGCGCAGGCGTCGCGGCGCTCGTCGGCGAGGCCTCGAAGCCGAGCGCGTCCGGGAGCGCGACCGCGGCCGCCACGTCGACGACGTCGACCCCGGTGGTCTTCAGCGTCCGCACCAGCAGGCCGCTGCGGACGGCTCGCGCGGCCTCGGGATCCACCAGCCCGGCGGTCAGCGTCCCCTCGACCTCGTCGGCCACGGACTGGGTGACCCGCACCCCCTCGTCCGCGGCGAGGGCGCGCGCCCGGGCGGTCACCGCCGACGTCAGCTGGCGCCGCTGCTTGGTGAGCGCCCGCAGCTCGGCGCCGTCCATGCCCTCCTGCGCCTCGCGGAGCGCGGCCCCGATCGCCAGCACCTGCTCGACCTGCCCCGACTCGCGACGTACGAGCAGGTTGACCACCCACGCCGCGAGCGAGGGCTTGCGGAGGGCCTTGAGCGCGGCGACGAGGTCCCGGTCGCCCTTGGCCGCCTTGGCCCGGGCATCGCGTTCCGGGGTGAACCGGTCGAGCGGAAGGGCATACAGCTCGTCCGCGACCTCGAGCAGCGGATCGGTCATCGGGCGTACTCCATCTCGCGAGGGTACGGCGGCCACTCGGCGCTCCGCTCACGCCCGGTCGGGTGCCAACCGAGGTGCTCGTAGAGACCACGGGCGCGATGGTTCTCCACCAGGCACCACAATCGGCTGACACCGGCCGCGCGCTCGATCGCTCGCCTGGCGAGGCCGTTCCCCCAGCGCTCGGGGCGCACCGCCAGGTGTCGCAGGGTCGTCGCGTCCCAGCACACGTAGGCATCGAGCATCGTCGCCGGACCGCACACGGCGACCCACACGTCCGGGTCGAGAAGCGTGAGCTCCCAACGCGCCCGCACGCCGTCCTCCGGGTACGGCGTGTCGGGGAAGACGTGGGCGAGGGCGACGAGGTTGGCGTCTCGCTCGAGGTCGGTCAGGGCCACCGCGTCGGACGGCGTGGCCGCGCGGAAGATCTCCATCACCGGCTCACTCGTCGTCGTCGGCACCGAGCCCGCGCTCGAGGGCGTAGCGGGTGAGCTCGACGCGGTTGTGCATCTGCAGCTTGCGCAGGGTGTTCTGCACGTGGTTCTGGACGGTGCGGTGCGACAGCACGAGCCGGTCGGCGATCTGCTTGTAGCTCAGGCCCTTGGCGACCATCTTGAGGATCTCGGTCTCGCGCGGCGTCAGCTCGTTGTCCGGCTCCGGCTCGGGACCTCCCTCGGCCATCTGACGGAACTCCCCGAGCACGAGGCCGGCCAGCCCGGGCGTGAAGACGGCGTCGCCGGCCGCCACACGGCGTACGGCCTCGATCAGCTCGTCGCGCGACGCGGACTTGACCAAGTAGCCCGTGGCGCCGGCCTTCATCGCCTCGAGCACGTCGCTGTGCTCGCCCGACGCCGACAGGATCAGGACGCGTGCCGACGGGTCGCGACCGAGGACGTCGGCGGTGACCTCGACCCCGCCCGGTCCCGGGATCTGCAGGTCGAGCACGACGACCTGCGGACGCGCCGCAGGGAACCGGGCGATGGCCTGGTGACCGTCGGCGGCGACCGCGACGACGTCGAAGCCGGCCCCGAGCAGGTCGCGCTCGACCGCGTCGCGCCACATCGGGTGGTCGTCGACGACCATCACCCGCACGGCCTGCTGGTCCACCCCGTCGGACATGGGCCGACCCTAACGCCCGAAACGACCGCGATGGTGTCGCAACGGAGCGTCGTCGTCGCCGATCTCCAGACGCTCCACGACGGTCGTGACGAGGGTCGACCAACCGACCGGCTGCTCCGCCTCCAGCCGTACGCCGGCCCAGGACGCCGCGGACACCAGGCGCGGCCCCCACGGGGTTTGCTCGAACTCCGCCTGACTGAACATCCCGCCCGGAGCGGGCGCCGTCCCGGCGAACATCTCGGCCAGGTCGCGGTGCTCCCACCCCAGCAGGTGCACGACGCCGGCGCCGGTGGCGAGCAGCGTCTCGGTCAGGTCGGCATCGGGGTCGAGGAGGGCCAGCACCCGCGCCTGCTCCCCCGCTGCCACCAGGAACGAGGTCACCGTCAGTCCGGCGCGGGCGGTCTGCGAACCGGACGTCCAGAGGCTCACCGTCCCGCCGACGCGCCCGCGGAACCGCCGGACCGGATCGGGGTCGGGATCCGCGAACGGATGCTCGTCGTGGATCGTCACGGGCCGAGCCTAGGAGCCGGCCGCGGGACGCTGAGCTCCCACTCGGTCCCGTAGGGACCCGTGGTCAGCGTGGCCGAGCCGCCGAGCTCCGACACTCGTCCCCGGATCGACGAGGCCACACCCAGTCGCCCCTCGCGCTCGGCCTCCTCGAGACGCCCGGGCGGGATGCCCGGACCCTCGTCGCGGACCGTGACCAGGATCGCCTCGGGCGTCTCCTCCAGCAGCACCCAGGCGGGGGCCGTCGGTCCGACGTGGGTCACGACGTTGTCGAGGCAGGACGAGACCACGGAGACGACCTCGTCGGCCACCGCCTTGTCCAGGAGTACGCCGCCCGAGGGCGCCGCGACCGAGACCCCGGCGCGTCGTTCGAGCGACGACAGCTCACCCACGAGGTCGACCACGCCCGGCGTCGGGTCGACCGCGTCCTGCTGGCGGATCAGCGCCCGCAGCGCGGCCTCCTGCTCGCCGGCCAGGCGGCCGAGGTCGACACCGTCGGGGCCGAGCTCCGGCCCTCGGCGCTGGACGAGGGCGAGCACCTGCAGCACGCCGTCGTGCACGGCGCGGGACAGCCTGGTGCGCTCCGCCGCGGCCGCCGCGGCACGTTCGGCCGCGGCCGTGCGCGCCGCCGACCGCAGCAGTGAGTCGACCATCAGGCCGACGATCGGGCCGCCGATCAGGAGCAGGAACAGGTTCCCGTAGATGGTCTCGGACAGGTAGTGCCGGGTCAGGACGTCGTCCAGCGAGAGCAGGAGGGCGGCGACGAGCCCGCCCACCGCCCGCCAGTGGATGGCCCAGGCGAACATCGCGGCCATCACCCAGAAGCCCGGGACCGTCGAGTGGTAGCCCGGCTCCTTCACCAGCGCGGTCAGGGCCACGGCGGCCAGGGCGACCACGAGGTCGGCGACGACCCAGGCCGTCGTACGTCGTGCGTAGGAGTGATAGGCCCAGCTGACCACGAACGTCCAGACCACCATGCCCGTCAGGAGGCAGGCGCCTCCCAGCGGGTGGGAGAAGCCGCCGCGGTAGAGGTTGAGCCCGACCGCATTGGCGACGAGCACGAAGCGGAGCACCGCGAGCCAGCGGTACAGGCGGTCCTCGACCGCGATCGCGGCCGGCTCCGTCGGCCGGGCCGGGAGCCGCAGGCGCCGGGTCAGGATGCCTGCTTCTGCTCGCCGGAGTCGGCAGCGAGCTCGTCGCGGGCCTCGCGCTCGGCGCGCTTGGCGTCGGCCGCCGACTTCTGCGACAGCTCCTTGGCCTTGGTCGCGTAGAGGTCGACGTACTCCTGGCCGGACAGCTGCATGATCTCGTACATGATCTCGTCGGTGATCGCACGCAGGATGTAGCGGTCGTTCTCCATGCCCTCGTAGCGGGAGAAGTCCAGGGGCTTGCCGAAGCGCACGCCGGGTCGGGTGAAGGTCCCGAACGTCTTGCCGGGCGGCGCCACGACGTCGGTGCCGAGCACGGCCACCGGGATCACGGGTGCACCGGTCTCGAGCGCAAGGCGGGCGACACCGGTCTTGCCGCGGTACAGCCGACCGTCGTGGGAGCGGGTGCCCTCGGGGTAGATGCCGAAGAGGTCACCCTGCTCGAGGATCGTGCGGGCCGACGAGAGCGCGCCCTCGGCGGCGGACGCGCCCGAGCGGTCGATCGGCACCTGTCCGGCGCCGGAGAAGAACTTCTTCTGGAACCAGCCCTTGAGGCCCGGAGTCGTGAAGTACTCCGCCTTCGCCACGAACGTCACGCGCCGCGGCAGGGTCAGCGGCATGAACATCCAGTCGGTGTACGACAGGTGGTTGCTGGCCAGGATGGCGGGGCCGGTTGCGGGGACGTTCTCGGCGCCCTCGATGTGCGGCCGGAAGACGATCCTCAGCCACGGACCCAGCGCTATCCACTTCATGAACCAGTAGAGCAACCCGACCCCCTTCCGACCCGAGGTGACCGGCTGTGCGCGCGACGGCCAGCCTGCGGCCCACCCTAGTCCCACCCGCCGAGTGGGCTCCTGACAGCGCGCGGCGCCGTACGGCAGGATGCGCGCATGCCCGATGCCACCACAGCCGACGTCCCCACGCAGCCCCTGTCGCTGCCCGCCACCCCGGAGCGCACGGGCGGGCGCGCGATCGGCGTCCTGCTCGTGCACGGGTTCACCGGGTCGCCCGCGTCCATGAAGCCGTGGGCCCGCTACCTCGCCGAGCGCGGGTACGCCGTCGAGGTGCCGCGCCTCCCGGGCCACGGGACGAAGTGGCAGGACCTCAACCAGGTGGCCTGGACGGACTGGTACGCCGAGGCCGGGCGCGCCTTCGACGCCTTGCGCGAGACGTGCACCGCCGTCGTCGTGTGCGGCCTCTCGATGGGCGGCTCGGTGGCACTGCGGCTGGCCGAGGAGCGCGGCGACCAGGTGTCCGGCGTCGTCCTGGTGAACCCGTTCGTGTCCAGCGACCGCATGGAGCTCAAGGCGCTGCCGGTCCTCAAGCACGTCGTGCCGTCGCTGCGCGGCGTCGTCAACGACATCAAGAAGCCCGACCAGGACGAGGTCGGCTACCAGCGGTTGCCGCTCAAGGGCGTCGCGCAGGTCATGGAGCTGTGGAAGGTCCTCGTACCCGAGCTCGGCCGCGTGACCCAGCCGCTGCTCTACTTCCGCTCCACCGTCGACCACGTCATCGACGCCTCGTCGTCACCGACCGTGCTGAGCGCGGTCGGCTCGACCGACGTCGAGGAACGGATGCTCGAGAACAGCTACCACGTCGCCACCCTCGACCACGACGCCCCACGCATCTTCGAGGAGTCCGCGGCTTTCATCTCGCGCGTGACCGCCTAACCTTGGTCCGGTGAGCACGCGGGACGACGATGCCGCCTGGCAGCAGATCGTCGACAACTACGGCGAGCGGCCGGAGCCGGCCGCCGACGCACCCCACATCGACTCGCCCGCCACGGACGCCCCTGAGCCCTTCCAGCTCGAGCTCTACGACGAGCAGTTCGTCCCGCCGCCGCTGCCGCCACCGCCGGTGATCAGGCCGGAACGCCGGCTCGCCTGGGTGGGGCTGGTCGGGTCGCCGGTGCTGCTGCTCGCGTTCACGTTCCTCGACTACGCGCTGCCCACGGTGCTCACCGGCGGCCTGGTGGTCGCCTTCCTCGCGTCGTTCGGCTACCTCGTCGCGACCATGGAGCCCCACGACCCCGACGACGACGGCGCGCGGGTCTAGCCCACCACCGGGCGGGCGAGCAGCACATAGCCGTCGTCGGTGCCCTCGACCGACCAGCCCTCGCTCTTCAGCCCTGCCGCAGCGGCGGAGTCCGACGGCACGAGAGCGACGGTCGCACCCGAGCGCCGCACCACGTCGTACCAGCCGGGCGCCTGGGAGACCACGCGACCGTAGCCGTCGACGTGCTTCACGGAGTACGGCGTCACCAGGCCGTCGATGTAGTGCTCCAGGTCGGGATGGCGCCACACCATCCAGCCGCCGACGTCGTAGTCGTTGAACACACGGGTCCCGGGCGGTAGCTGGTCCAGGCGGGCGTCGAGCCCCGTCGGTACGTCGCCCGGATCGTCGGACGTGGCAGGCGCGACCAGCGCCGCGACCACCAGGCAGAGCACGGCCCAGCCACCGACGACGCGCAGCTCCCACCGCGAGACCCCGCGCGAGACCGGCCCGCTGCTCGACCGGCTCCGCTCGACGAGCGTCGTCAGTGCCCGGGCGAACAGCGGCGACACCACGAGGGCCGCCACGATCACCAGCCGGACGGCGTCCCAGACCAGGAAGCAGGCGCTGAGCAGGATCAACACGCGCGCCCAGGTGACGCCCTCGCGGGTCACCGCCCAGATCACGGCGGTGCCCAGGATCATCACCACCGCACCCAGCGGCCAGATGAGTCCCAGGTCGGTGCGCGCCCACTCGGCGATGTACTGCGAGGTGCTCCGGACCACGAAGGGCGCCTCGAGCACCCGCAGCCCGGCCGGGTTGAGGGCGACGACCGCGCCCGACGCCACGGCCACGCCCAGCAGCCGGAGCGTCGTACGACGGTCGGCCCGGCGGCCGAGCACGATCCCGAGCCAGACCACGAGCCCGTACGCGACACCGAACAGCCAGAACCCGTGGCACAGCGACCAGAACCACAGCAGCGGCACCAGCCACCAGCGCGGGCGGAGATCCCGCTCGGTCCGCAGCCACGCGCCCAGCACGATCGGGAGGAGCACGAAGCTGACCAGCTGCGGGCGCGACGTCATCGAGCCGACGGAGGCGAGCACCGTGAACACCGTGGCCACGGCGGCAGGCAGCACCGCAGCCTCGACCCGGTTGGTGAGGTAGATCGTGACGACCACCGCCAGGCCGGCCGCGCAGAACAGCACGGCGAGCCCGGGTAGGCCGAACCACCGCTCGACGTACGCGGAGACGATCTCGGGCAGCGGCTCGGTCGGTACCCACGGCAGCGTCGCGAAGACCGACCAGTGGTCCGGGGCCGACAGCGAGCGCTGGGAGATCAGGTCGTTGCCGAGGCGCAGGTGCCACCAGTCGTCGGGGTCGCTGATCGGCGCGGCGGCGCGACGGGCGACCCAGGTGAGGGCGCCACACACCAGCACCAGCGGGAGCCAGCGCAGCAGTCGGTCGGCCATGGGGGTGATGGTGTCAGTGATGCGTGGCCGCCGAGCCGGAAAACGTCATCGTGTCACCGGAGGTTGAGCGGCCCCGGTCTGCGCAACAGGAGATAGCCCTCGTCGGAGCCCATGGTCCCCCAGCCCCGGCCCAGCAGGCCCGTGGCGAGCGGCCCGCCCTGCTCGACCAGGGCGTACGGAGCGCCGGACCGCCGGACGACGCCGTACCACCCGGGCGACGCGGTCTCGGCGCGGTGGAACTGGGTGTAGTGCTCCGCGGAGTACGGCGTGGCGAGGCCGTCGATGTACTGGTTCAGGTCCGGGTGGCGCCAGGCGATCCAGGCGCCCATCAGGTAGTCGTTGAAGACCGGGGTCCCGGCCGGAAGCCGGTCGAGTTCGGCGTCGAGTGCGAGTGGGACGCGCCCCGGCTCCGCCGAGGTGTGTGGGACGAGCACCGCCAGCACCGCGAGGTATGCCGCGCCGATCGCAGCCACCATCCCTAGCTCCCGGCGGCCGGCTCCGCGCGTGGTCGCGGTCACCGGCTCGTCCCCCCGTGACCGGGCGAGCAACCCGTCCAGCGCGGCGGCGAGAAGCGGGGCCGCGACGAGCGCCCCCACGATGACCAGCCGCTCGGCGTACCAGACCCAGAACACCGCGGACCCCAGCACGAGGACCCGGACCCAGCTCACGCCGCTCCGCGTGACGGCCCAGAGGACCGCTGTCAGCGCGACCATCAGCAACGCCCCCAGTGGGCCTGCCGTGAGCAGCGAGGTGCGCTGCCACTCCGTGATGTAGCCGGCCACGGCGTTCACCTTGAAGGGTGCCTCGAAAACCGCGAGCCCGATCGGGTTCAGCAGGACCACCAGGAAGGAGGCCACCGGGACGACGGCGAGGCGGCCCAGGGTGCGTAAGCCGGCACGTCGGCTGAGCGCGATGCCGGCCACGAACAGGATGCCGTAGGCGGCCCCGATGAACCAGAAGCCGTGACACAGCGACCAGACGAAGGTGAGCGGCACCAGCCACCAGCGCGGCCTCAGGTCGCGGTCCGTCTGCAGCCAGGCGGCCAGCGTCACGGACAGGAGCACGAAGCTGACCAGCTGCGGGCGCGGCGTGACCGAGCCGTACGCCGGCAGCAGGAACAGCACCGTGGCGACTGTCGCGGGCAGCTGGGCGGCCTCGCGCCGGTTGGTGATCTGCACGGTCAGCACGACGAGGACAGCTGCCAGTCCGAACAGCCACGCGAGCCCGGCGTACCCGAAGGCTCGCTGCGTGTAGGCCGCCACCACCTCGGGCAGCGGCTCCGTCGGGACCCAGGAGGCGTTCGCGAAGGCGGACCAGTGGGGCGTGGCGAGCGACCGCTGGTCGATCAGGTCGTTACCGAGCCGCAGGTGCCACCACACGTCCGGGTCCCACAGCCGGGTGGCGGCCTTGGAACCCATCCAGACCACGGCGGCCGCCAGGATGACGTAGGTCATTGCGCGCACGAGCCGGTCACCCATGGGGGGATCGTGCCAGCCGACGACCGGTTTCAGTGGCGAGTCAGGTCCGCCGCGCCGATCAACCCGGCGCGGTTGCCGAGCCGCGCCTTGCGGATCTCGAGCGTCGGGCGGTGACCGCGGCCGGTGAGCTGGGCGCCGAAGGCCTGCCGGACCGGGTCGAGCAGCAGGTCGTCGGCAGCGCTGACGCCGCCGCCGATCACGACGACGGCCGGGTCGAGCACGGCCGTGAGCGACGCGATGCCTTCGCCGAGCCAGCGGCCCAGGGAGGCGAGCTGCTCGAGGGCGAAGGTGTCGCCGGCCCGCGCGGCCTCCGTGACCAGGGGTCCGGTGATCGCGTCGACGTCGCCGCCCGCCCGGTCGAGCAGGTCCGCGGCCAGCAGGGAGCCGGCCCTCGCAGCTGCCCGTGCCTCGCGGACGAGCGCCGAGCCGCTGGCATACATCTCGAAGCACCCACGGTTTCCGCAGCCGCAACGGATGCCGTCGGGCACGACCCGCATGTGTCCGATCTCGGCGCCCACCCCGAACGCGCCGCGGTAGAGCGAGCCGTCGAGGACGACCCCGCCTCCGACGCCGGTCCCGACCGTCACCAGGAGGAGGTCGTCGACGTCGTGGCCGGCCCCGAACTGGAACTCGCCCCACGCCGCCGCGTTGGCGTCGTTCTCGACGACGACCGGCAGCCTCAGCGTCGACTCCAGGTCGGCCTTGAGGTCGAGGTCACGCCACGCCAGGTTGGGGGCGAACATCACGACGGAGCGGGACTTGTCGATGTAGCCGGCCGCGCCCACCCCCACCGCCTCGATCGGGTGACGGGTGGAGAGCTCGGTGACCAGCTTCTCGATCGCGGCCTCGATCGCGTGTGCGTCGGTCGCCGGCGACTCGACGCGCAGCTCCTCGAGGACCGCGCCCGACTCGTCGACGACACCGCCGGCGATCTTGGTGCCACCGACGTCGATGCCGATCGCGAGCGTCATGTGTCGTCCTCCGGCCAGTCGTCGTCGAGGGGGATCCGCTCGACCCCGCCGTCGCGGCCGGGCTGAGGGGACGCCATCATCCCGGCGACCGCGAGCATCAACGACGAGGCCGCGGTGGAGAGATGGGCCATGACCTCGGGACTGGTCTGGCGGATCGCAGCGACCGTACGGCACACCGGGCACCACGTGCACTCCGCTGACCCGGTCGCGACGTGCTCGTGCAGCCCGTCGGTGAACGACGAGAGGCCGTCACCGTGCTCCTTGGCCCACCCCGAGAAGGCGCCGAGCAGCTTCGCGGCCTCCTCGGCCACGCTCCCCACCGGCTCCGGACCACCCGGGTCCGCACCGTCCGTCTGCCCTGACACGTCAGTCCTCACTTCGTTCCGCGGCGAACCTCACCTGGAGCTCACCCCCGTCCACGCGGGCCCCGGCGACCCGATGGCGGGCCAACCCGGCGGGGAGGGTGAGGAGACGACGATACGACGCCACGGTCACGACCAGATCGTCGCCGTCCCTGGCGAGATCGACGTCACCCCGGCCGACGAACGGCAGTCGCAGGTGGAGCACGGCGCCGCCGCTGGTCCGGGTGATCCGGAACGGCTCCCGCGCGACCGGTACGGCGAGCGGGTCGCTGTCGCCGTACACCTGCCGGCCGAAGTCCGCGAGCTCCAGCAGGCCCACCGGCTCGGACGCGCGGTACTCCGAGTGCCACACCTCGACATCGGCGAAGGAGTCCGCCACCTGGTCCAGCACCCCGGCCTGCGCCGCCACCCAGCCGGCCCGCCACGGGTCCGCGTCGTCGCCGGGGAAGACCCGGTTGGCCACGACCCCGTCCACGCGGTAGCCGAAGAGCGAGAGCGTCGTGAAGCTGCGTCGCGCCTCGGCCAGGACCACCCGCTCGGGTGTCAGCACCAACCGCACCGTCGCCTCCCGGCCGGTCAGCAGGGCGCGCACCTGGTCGAGCTCGGCGTGCAGGCGCTCCACCGCGGCGAAGACGTCGTCCTCGGGCATCGGCACCCCGGCGGCCCGCGTCAGGACCGGCCTGAGGGCCTTCACCACCCGGCGCTCGACGGGGAAGACGCGGCTCATGTACCACCCGAGAGCCTCCGGCAGTGCGAGCAGCCTGAGGGTCTCGGCCGTGGGAGCGCAGTCGACGACGATGACATCCCACTCGTCCGAGAGCGCATGCTGCCTCAGCTCGAGGAGCGCCAGGACCTCCTCGGCCCCGGGGATCACCGTCAGCTCCTCGGCGGCGACCGGGTCCACGCCGACGACCTCGAGAACCCGGAGCAGGTAGCCCTGGATCTCCGCCCACGACTGCTCGAACCGGAGCTGGGCGTCGACCTGGTGCACGAAGAGGTGGGGGGCGACCTGTTCGGGCTCGGCGCCGACGGTCACGCCGAAGGCGTCGGCGAGTGAGTGGGCCGCGTCGGTCGAGAGCACCAGGGTGCGCCGGCCCGCCGCAGCCGCGAGGGTCGCCGTACCGGCTGCGACCGTCGACTTGCCGACACCGCCCTTGCCGGTGAAGAGGAGGATCCGCACGAGCCGTCTGGTGGTCGGCCCGTCAGGCGAGGGACTCGACGCGCTTCTTCAGCCCCTTCAGCGCCGCGTCGATGAGGATCTTCTCGCCCTTGCGCTTCAGCATCCCGATCAGCGGGATCGAGACGTCGAGGGCCAGGCGGTAGGTCACGTCGGTCGAGCCGTTGCCGAGGGCGGTGAGGATGTAGGCGCCGTCGAGCGCCTTCAGCATCTTGCCCTCGTCGAGCTGCCAGGTCACCTGCTGGTCGCCGGACCAGACGTAGACCAGGGTGTACTCGTCCTTGATCGGCGACACGTCGAGCTTGAAGAAGACCTTCTCGGCGCGGCCGTCGGGGAACTCGGAGACGACGTCGGCGGTGGACACGCCCTTGGCCCAGGTGGGGTAGGCCGGGAAGTCCGCGATCACGTCCATGACGGCGCTCGGCGGCGCGTCGATCACGATCGACGACGTGGTCTGGTCGGCCATCGTGACCTCCTCGGGCTCGGCATCGGCACGCGTGGCTGGGGACGCGTGGAGGGCTCGGCGAGCCTATCGGATCGCGGGCACCCCACTCGGCGGTAACCTCCCCGAGAACCGTCATCCGTCCCGTGCAGGAGGCACCCTTGCGTGAGTACTCCTCCCCACTGACCGTCGACCTCCCCGCGACGGGGAACCTGACCGACGACGTCGTCCGCAACGCTGCCGAGGCAGCGGACGCCGTCGCCTTCTCGCGGCGCCTGGGTGGCGAGTGGGAGGACGTCACCGCCGCGCAGTTCCTGGACGAGGTGCGCGCCGTGGCCAAGGGCTTGGTGGCCGCCGGCATCCAGACCGGTGACCGGGTCGCCTTGATCTCCAAGACGCGCTACGAGTGGACGCTGGTCGACTACGCGATCTGGTTCGCCGGCGCGGTCACGGTGCCGGTGTACGAGACGTCGTCGGCCGAGCAGATCGAGTGGATCCTGGGTAACTCCGGGGCCACGGCCGTCGTCGCCGAAGGCCCGGCCCACACCGCGCGGATCGCGGAGCGGCGATCCGCTCTCGAGTCCCTGAACCACGTCTGGTCGCTGGAGGACAACGCCATCGGGGTGCTGCGGCGGCTCGGCGAGGACATCTCCGACCACGACCTCGAGGTCCGGCGTACGACGGCGACGCCACTCGACCTGGCCACGATCATCTACACGTCCGGCACCACCGGCCGGCCCAAGGGCTGCGTGCTCACCCATGGCAACTTCATGTACGAGCTCGGGGTCGCCGTACCCGAGCTGCACGAGCTGTTCGAGGCCGACGACGCCTCGACGCTGCTGTTCCTGCCCCTCGCCCACGTCTTCGCCCGGATCATCCAGGTCGGCGCGATCAAGGCCCGGGTCCGCCTCGGGCACAGTGCCGACATCAAGCACCTGCTCCCCGACCTCGACCGGTTCAAGCCGACCTTCGTCCTGGCCGTGCCCCGGGTCTTCGAGAAGATCTTCAACACGGCGTCTCAGCGGGCGACGGCCGAGGGACGCGGCGGCATCTTCGAACGCGCCGCCGACACGGCCATCGCCTACTCCCGCGCACTCGACCGCGGGAAGGTGCCGATCACCCTCCGGGCCCGCCATGCGTTGTTCTCCCGGCTGGTCTACGGACGTCTCCGCGCCGCCCTCGGCAGCCGCTGCCGCTACGCCGTCTCGGGCGGCGCCCCGCTCGGCGACCGGCTCGGTCACTTCTACCGGGGCATCGGCCTGGTCGTGCTGGAGGGCTACGGCCTGACCGAGACGACCGCCGCCCTGACCGCCAACCGCCCCGACGCCCTCAAGATCGGCACGGTCGGACAGCCCCTCCCCGGCACCGAGGTCCGGGTGGCCGAGGACGGCGAGCTCCTGTTCCGTGGTGGTCAGGTGTTCGCCGGCTACTGGGACAACGAGCAGGCCACTGCCGAGGTGCTCCGCCGCGACGGCTGGTTCCATACAGGCGACGTCGGCGAGATCGACGAGGAGGGCTTCGTCCGGATCACAGGGAGGAAGAAGGAGATCCTGGTGACGGCCGGCGGCAAGAACGTTGCTCCGGCGGTGCTCGAGGACCGGGTCCGCGCCCATGCGCTCGTCAGCCAGTGCCTGGTCGTCGGTGACGGTCAGCCGTTCATCGCCGCGCTCGTCACGATCGACCCGGAGTCCTTCGCCGACTGGGCGGTCGCGCACGCCAAGTCCGGTGACGTCCCGGCGCTGGTGGACGACCCCGACCTGCGCGCCGAGGTGCAGCTCGCCATCGACGACGCCAACGCGGCGGTCTCGCGGGCGGAGTCGATCCGCAAGTTCGTGATCCTGCCCGAGGACTGGACCGAGGAGGGCGGCCAGCTCACGCCCAGCCTCAAGCTCAAGCGCAACGTCGTCGTCCGTGAGCGCAAGGACGACATCGCCTCGCTCTTCGCCTGAGCGCCACCGCGTCCGCTCTCTGCCGACCCGGCTGAGCAGGCAGGGCTGTCTTTCTTTGCCATTCCGCCACGCGCCCGGGTTTCTCACTCATACCATCTGTCTCGCGTGTTTCGGGACCTGAAGGGCCTCCTGGCCCCTCGATCCTCGGGGCCGTCAAACTGCCCGGCCGACCCTACGGACGGCAGGTGTCCGAGCGAAAGGTAACGCCCGAATGGACCGCCGCCGACTGCTGCTGATCCTCGCAGTATTTGTCGCCGTGATCGGCACGGCACTCGTCTTCCTCTACGTCAAGGGTGCCGACAAGCGCGCCAACAACCAGTACGACAACGTGTCCGTGCTGAAGGCCACCGCGAACATCTCCGCCGGCGAGACCTACGACTCCGCTCTGTCCGCGGGCAAGGTGTCGCTGCAGCCGGTGCCGAAGAACCAGCTGATCGAGGGCTACCAGACCACGACCACTGCGCTGAAGGGCAAGATCGCCTCCGTCCAGATCTTCGCGGGGCAGCAGATCATCTCCAGCCAGTTCGGCAACGGCACCCAGGTCGCGGCCACCACCAACCTGCCGATCCCCAAGGGCATGATCGCGATCTCGGTCCAGCTCTCCGACCCCGACCGCGTCGCCGGCAACGTCTACGCCGGCTCCCGCGTCGCCGTCTTCACCACCGGACTGGGTGGCCCCGGGAAGCCGGCCACGACCCCGACGGCCGGCAAGGGCGACCAGACCGCGCTGATGCTGCCCAACGTCCTCGTCCTCAACGTCGGCGACCCGGCCCAGAGCACGGCCACCACGACCACGACGGACGGCACCCAGACCACCGAGACCCTGCCACGGACGTTGCTCACGCTGGCGGTGAACCAGAAGGACGCGCAGAAGATCATCCTGGCCGCCAAGACCGGCACGGAGACCATCACGTTCGCCCTCCTGACCGACACCAGCCAGGTCCACAAGGGTCCTGGAACGACTCTTCAGAAGCTCTTCAAGTGAGGTCCTGATGCCCGTCATCGTCGATCCCGACAGCACCACAGCCCGACGGCTGCTGGGCGCACTGCCGCCCGGCTGCCAGTCGGTGGACACCACGGAGCGTCTCCTGCCGTGGCTGGCCCAGCATCCCGAGGAGTACGTCGTGGTGCTGGGGCCGAACATCTCGTTCGGTGACGGGGTCACGGTCTGCGAGGGGCTGCGGACCAGCCGGCCCGCCACCAGCGTGGTCTTCGTCCGTCCGGCGCTCGACACCGCACTCCTCGCCCGCGCCATGCAGGCCGGAGCACGCGAGGTCGTCGCGATGGACGACCTCCACCTGGTCGCCGGCGCCGTCTCGCGAGCCCACTCGTTCTCCCAGGCCCTGCGCGGCCCGGAGGCGTCCCGCCACAACGGCCACGTCATCTCGATCTTCTCTCCCAAGGGTGGGGTCGGGAAGACGACGGTCGCGGTGAACCTGGCGCTCGCGCTGACGGACAAGGGCGCCCGCCAGGTGTGCCTGGTCGACTTCGACCTGGCCTTCGGCGACGTCGCCATCACCCTGCAGCTCTTCCCGTCGCACACCATCGAGCACGCGATCGGCTCCGAGGAGGACCTCGACACCGCGATGCTCAACTCGCTGCTGACCCGCTACCAGGACACTCTCAAGGTGCTGGCGGCGCCCAGCCACCCGGATGTGCGCGAGCGGATCAGCCCGTTGCTCATCTCGAAGGTCCTGCGCACCCTGCGGACGATGTACGACTTCGTGGTGGTCGACACCGCGCCGGCCTTCGACGAGCAGACCCTGACCGCCCTGGACGAGACCGACGAGTGCATCATCGTCGCGACCCTCGACGTGCCGACCCTGAAGAACGTCAAGGTCGCCCTGGACACCCTGGAGATGCTCAACATCGGACGGGGCCATCGCTACCTGCTGCTGAACCGTGCCGACGACGCCGTCGGCATCGGCGCGGAGAAGGTCGAGACGATCCTGGGGATGAACGTCGCCTCGCAGATCTCGACGTCCATCGACATCGCCGCCGCCACCAACGCCGGGACGCCGATCATCGCGGCCAGTCCCAACCACCCCTCGAGCGCCGCCTTCCGCAACCTCTCGGCCCTACTCGTGGGCGAGCCCCAGGGCGCTGTCAGTGACGGCCACGGCCGCCCTGCGGAAGCCGACAACGACCGCTTCGCCAAGCTCTTCCGGATCAAGAGGTGACATCGTGAGCAGTCTCGCCGAACGACTGGCAGCCGCCCGTGCGCAGACCGAGAGCGGTGGCGCACCGCCGACGCCTCCTCCGCCCAAGGGCCCCGACGGACCGGAACCGTCCCAGACGCCGCCCCCGCGCGGCACCGGTGGCGAGGACGCCGGGAGCCGCCAGCGTGGTGCTGTGCCGGCGACGACCTCGACGACCTCGACGTCCCGGGTCACCAACCGGCGTGGGAACGCCGAGTACGAGCGCCTCGAGGAGCTCAAGCACGAGGTCCACTCCGAGCTGCTGAAGCAGCTGGGCCCGCAGCTGTACGACGCCAACCTCGACCAGGCCGACCTCGACCAACGCGTGCGCGCGGTCCTCGCCCAGCTGATGAGCTCGCAGGAACGCCCGATCAGCAACGCCGACCGCAACCGGCTCACCCAGGAGATCAGCGACGACATCCTCGGCTACGGCCCGATCGAGCCGTTCCTTCGAGACGTCGCCGTGTCCGAGGTCATGGTCAACGGCCCGGACTCCATCTGGTTGGAGCGCGACGGCAAGCTGGTGAAGGCCAACGCGACGTTCAGCGACGAGGCGCACATCCGCCGCACGATCGACAAGATCGTGTCGCGCATCGGCCGACGGGTCGACGAGTCGAGCCCCATGGTGGACGCCCGCCTCCCGGACGGCAGCCGTGTGAACGCGGTCATCCCGCCGCTGGCGATCGACGGGTCCACGCTGACCATCCGAAAGTTCGCGGCTGACCCGCTGACCTCCGACGACCTGATCGCGTTCGGCACGCTCAGTGAGCGCTCGGTCGAGTTCCTCGACGCCTGCGTCCGCGGCCGCCTCAACATCATCGTGTCCGGGAGCACCGGCGCCGGGAAGACCACCACGCTCAACGTGTTGTCGTCGTTCATCCCGGAGGACGAACGCATCGTCACCATCGAGGACGCCGCGGAGCTCCAGCTCAAGCAGGACCACGTGGTGCGGCTCGAGTCCCGTCCGGCCAACATCGAGGGTCGAGGCATGGTCACCATCCGCGACCTGGTGAAGAACAGCCTGCGTATGCGACCCGACCGCATCATCGTCGGTGAGGTTCGCGACGCCTCCGCGCTCGACATGCTCCAGGCCATGAACACCGGCCACGACGGCTCGATCTGTACCCTCCACTCGAACGGACCGCGCGACACCCTGGCCCGTATGGAGACCATGGTGCTGATGGCTGGCATGGACCTGCCCGTGCGCGCGATCCGGGAGCAGGTGGCCTCGGCGGTCGACCTGATCGTCCACCAGACCCGGTTCCGCGACGGCTCGCGCCGGATCACCTGCCTGACCGAGGTCGAGCGCATGGAGGGCGACGTGATCACCCTCCAGGACATCTTCGTGTTCGACCACTCGGCGGGCTTCGACGCCGAAGGCAAGGCCCAGGGCTACCTCCGCTCCACCGGCCTGCGCCCGAAGTTCCTGGACAAGATGGAGCACTCCAACGTGCACGTCGACCCGATGATCTTCGCCATGGAGGGACTGCGGTGACCGCACTCGTCACCACGGTGGCTCCCCTTGCGGTGAGCGGTTCCTGGATGATGTACGCCGGGCTGGCGGCGCTCCTCGTGAGCCTGCTGGTCCTGCTGCTGATGTCCGTGCCGCACGAGCGCACCCTCTCGACCGAGGAGCGGGTCAAGCAGTACGCCGACCGGGCCGGCCGTGGCGCACCCGCCACCGGGGCCGTGTCCGTGGTTCAGCCGCCCCGCCCCGAGGAGTCCGCGCTGCAGTCGGCCAAGACTGCCGCCGGCGCGGTGCTCAAGCGCAACCACGGCCTGGAGGTCCGGATCGCCCAGCGTCTCGAGGGCGCCGGCAGCGCCTGGCGTCCGGCCGAGTGGCTGCTGTTCCACTCGGCCCTCTTCATCGGCATCTCGATCCTGGGTCTGCTCATCGGAGGCGGAAGCCTCATCATCGGCGTCATCTTCATGCTCATCGGCGCGCTCGGACCGTGGTGGTATCTCGGGTTCCGGCGCAAGCGGCGCAAGAAGAAGTTCGAGGCCGCGCTCCCCGAGACCCTGCAGCTGATGTCCGGCTCGCTGGCTGCCGGCCTCTCGCTGGCCCAGTCCGTCGACACCATCGTCCGCGAGGGCACCGAGCCGATCGCCGGCGAGTTCCGCAAGGTGCTCGTCGAGACCCGCCTCGGCCTGTCGCTCGAGACGGCCCTCCAGGGCGTGGCCGACCGGTTCCAGAGCAAGGACTTCGACTGGGTCGTGATGGCGATCAACATCCAGCGGCAGGTCGGTGGAAACCTGGCCGAGCTGCTCAACACGGTCGCCGCCACGATGCGCGAGCGCGAGTACATCCGCCGCCAGGTCGCCGCTCTCGCCGCGGAGGGCAAGCTCTCCGCCATGGTGCTGGGCGGTCTCCCCCCGGCGTTCCTGCTCTACCTCATGCTCGCCAACCACAACTACGTGATCGTGCTGTTCACGCGTCCGCTGGGCATCCTGATGCTCGTCGGCGCCGCGGTCATCCTCTCCGTGGGCATCTTCTGGATGTCCCGCATCGTCAAGGTCGAGGTGTGACGTGACCATCTTCCTGATTCTCGGCGGCGCGCTCGTCATCCTCGCCGTGGTCCTCGTCTCGGCGGCCGTCGGCACGACCGCCTCCGGGCAGGCGGTGTCCGGGGTGGACCGGTCGGTGGCCCTCGTGCAGGCCCTGAGCAACGCGCCCACCGAGCTCACCAAGGAGTACGACGAGTCCTTCGCCGACCGGGTCATGGCGCCGTTCCAGGCCCGGGCCGTGCTCATCGCACGGCGTCTGTCCGGTGGCGACGCCGCCGAGCGCATCCGTCGTCGGCTCGACGTCGCCGGCAACCCGGTGGGCTGGACCGTCGAGCGCGTGCAGGCCGGCAAGGTGATCGGTGCGATCGCGCTCTTCCTGATCTCGCTCGCCCTGACGACCGTGATGGGAGCCTCGTTCACGCTGCGGATCGTGCTCGTCCTGGCCGCGACCGCCATCGGGTGGTTCGGTCCCAACTTCTACCTCTACCAGCGTGTGTACGAGCGCTCGAAGCTGATCCAGCGCGCGCTGCCCGACGCCATCGACCTGATGACGATCAGCGTGGAGTCCGGGCTGGCCTTCGACGCGGCCGTGCAGCAGGTCGCACGGAACACCGACGGCCCGCTGGCCGACGAGTTCTCGCGGGTGCTGCGCGAGATGCAGATCGGGCAGGGCCGTGCCGAGGCGCTGCGCGGGCTCGGGGAGCGCACCGAGGTCGATGACCTCAAGGGGTTCGTGACGTCGATGATCCAGGCCGACAGCTTCGGCATCCCGATCGCCAACGTGCTCCGGATCCAGTCCTCCGAGATCCGGATGAAGCGTCGTCAACGGGCCGAGGAGCAGGCCCAGAAGGTGCCGGTGAAGATCACCGTCCCCCTGATCTTCTGCATCCTGCCTTGCCTCTTCATCGCGGTCATGGGTCCGGCCGTCATCCACATCATGGACTCCTTCGCGGGGAAGTGACCGTCATGAACCGGAACGATGATCTGGGGTAGTCCCCGCCGTCAGTACACCTGGCTGGCGGTGGGAGCGCGCACGTTCGCACTCCTGACGCTCGCCATGCCCTTGCTGCTGGCAGGCGACCAGCTGATGCTGCTGGCCCTGCTGTCCATCGGTGCCATCTGGGCCGCTGTGACCGCCGGTGAGCTGCTCGAGCTGCCGGCCACCGTGCTCCTGGTCCTCGACGCCGCTCTGGTCGGCACGGTCGCGGGCCTGGCGTCCTCCACCTCGAACACGGCCGTGCTCGGAGCGCTCGCCGTACCGCCCTTCACCGCCGGCCTGGCGCGCGGCACGCGCGGAGTCGCCCTCTCGCTCTCCGCCGAGCTCGCCACGTTCGTCGGGATCAGCCTGTTCGGCCACACCCTCTCCCCCGAGCTGGGCAGCGCGGCCTTCACGTGGGCGATCACCGGGCTGGGCCTCGGTCTCATCGCCTCGTTCGTCCGTACGAACTTCCTGGACGCCTCGGACCCGCAGCGCGCCTACCGCGACGCGCAGGCCCTGATCCGCGAGCTGATCGGCCTGTCCGGACGGCTGAGCTCCGGGCTCGACCCGGTCGCTCTGGGCGGCCAGATCGAGAGCGCGGTGCGCGACGAGCTGCCCGTGGCCGCGCTGACGGTCCACATCCCACGGGGCGAGGTCCTCACGCCCCTCGTCGGTGACACCGGGGTCGGCGACCCCGACCTGGCGATCAGCGAGGAGCTCGCGCAGTACTGCCTCGCAACCGGCAACGTGCGGGTGGTCGGGCACAGCTTCGCCTTCCCGCTCAACAGCGGCGGGGGTGTCGCGGCGGTCGTGTCCGGCGTCCTGGCCCCGGGGCTCGACCCCCACGCCATGGACCTGCCGCGGCGGCTCTCGGCCCTCGACCGCAAGCTCAGCCCCGCCACGGTGCGCCTCGACACGGCCGTCCTGTTCCTCGCGTTCCGGGACTCGGCAACGGTGGAGGAACGCCGCCGGCTCGCCCGTGAGATGCACGACGGCGTCGCGCAGGAGATGGCGTCGCTCGGCTACTTCGTCGACTCCCTGGTCGAGCAGGAGCCGCAGGGGTCCGATCGGGCCCGCCAGCTGCGGATGCTGCGGGAGCGGCTGACGATGGTCGTCGGCGAGGTACGTCGCTCGGTCCAGACCCTCCGCACGAGCATCGGCGAGAACGACTCCCTCGGGACGGCGATCGGCTCGCTGGCCCGACACCTCAGCGCGAGCAGCGGCACCCCCATCCACGTCACCCTCGACGAGTCGACCACGCGGCTGCGTCCCGAGGTCGAGAGCGAGCTGCTGCGGATCGCCCAGGAGGCGATGACCAACGCCGTCCGGCACTCCGGCGCCCAGGCGATCAACGTCCAGTGCCGCGTCGCTCCTCCGACCGCGGAGATCGTGATCCGGGACGACGGACGAGGGCTCGGCCGGGGCCGCGACGACTCGCACGGCCTGGAGATCATGCGCGAGCGCGCGACCCTCATCGGGGCCGACCTCGACGTCACCGACACCGTGCCCCACGGCACGTCCGTGACGGTACGTCTCAGCGGGATCGGCGTGTCGGTACCGGAGGCAGTGCCCGAACCGGACACCCTGCTGGCATGAACACCGAGCAGGACACCCTGCGCGTGCTGATCGTCGACGACCACGAGCTCATCCGCGAGGGCCTGTCGGGGGCGTTCTCCCGCGAGCCGGCGACCGAGGTGATCGGGTCCGTGGGGACCGTGGCGGAGGCCCTTGCCGTCTACGACGCGAACCGACCCGACGTGATCGTCACCGACCTCCAGCTCGAAGACGGCACCGGGCTCGACATCCTCCGCCAGATCCGCACCCACGACGAGGTGATCGGCCTGGTGGTGGTCACCATGCACTCCGGCGACGACCAGATCTTCGCGGCCATGGAGGCCGGCGCCTCGGCGTTCGTCGGCAAGGACGCGCCCTCGACCGAGGTGGTCCGCGCGGCCCGGCATGCCGCGGTGTCGCCCCGCTCGTTCCTCTGCACGGGCCTGGCCGGCGCGATGATGCGCCGGATGAGTGCCGAGTCGACCCGCCTGTCCACCCGCGAGCACGACGTCCTGCTGCTGCTCGCGGACGGTGCGAACGCCGCTGCGATCGGTCAGCAGCTCTACATGAGCGAGTCGACGGTGAAGTCGCACATCGCCCGGATCTACCAGAAGCTGGGGGCCAGCAACCGTGCCCAGGCACTGGTCACAGCCATGCGGATCGGCCTGCTTTCCAGCGTGCAGCGCAAGGAATCCTGAGAGCACACGTCCGTGGCGCGTGGGGGCGTTTTCCACGATTTCCTCCCAGTGCGCGCTGCTGAATGGTCCGAATTGACTAGGACGCTCGGATCGAAAGCGGGATCCATCCGCGGGGCCAAAAGGGAATCATTGAGTCCGGAGGCCTCCGGCCTTCTCGGCTCTCAAACGCCTATTCACCACACCTGTAGGAGAAACGAAAATGCTGGACTACCTCCGCATCATGCTGGACGCCCGCCTCGCCAAGATGGACGAGCGTGGCGCGTCCGCCGTTGAGTACGGCCTGCTCATCGCCGGCATCGCGGCCCTGATCGTCGTCGTCGTGTTCGCCTTCGGCGGCGTCATCAAGAACATCTTCCAGAACACCTGCAACAGCGTTGGCAAGAGCGGCGGCGGCAGCTGCTGAACGAGGCTCTTCGCCTTCGATGGCCGCGGACCTGTTGGTCCGCGGCCATCGTGCATGTCAGCCCTCTTCAGCCTCGCCGGGTCCGTCCCTCAGCGCCCTGCACGACGCGGGTACGACGCGCCTGGCGGCTCCGGTGTCCTCCGATCTAGTCCTTCCGGGTCATGACCTGCCGTGCTTTCGCCTGATCCGCTCGGCTCCGCCATCCCTCACACTCGTGAATGTCGCCACCCCGTCCTGACCAAGGAGTCACCGATGCTCGACTTCCTTCGCATCATGCTCAACGCCCGCCTCGCCAAGATGGACGAGCGCGGCGCCACTGCCGTGGAGTACGGCCTGCTGATCACCGGCGTCGCCGCCGTGATCGCCATCATCATCTTCGCCTTCGGGGGCGTGGTGCAGAACATCTTCAACAACACCTGCAACAGTCTCGGCGCGAGCGCGAAGGCCGGCAGCTGCTGACTGTCTGAGACTGACGACGGGGGATGGCCGCGGACCCATGGGGGGCCCGCGGCCATCGCTGTTGTCCAGGGTCGGTGGACGACGAGGTGGCGCTCGCGGCGGACGACGGCTATCGGCCCCCGGCCTGCTGGTGCCCGAGCTGCCGGGCGATCGCGATCCGCTCCAGGGTGGTGGGGTGCGACCCGAACCAGAACTGCGACCAGGCCGGCGGCTGGTCGCTGAGGGCGTGCAGGGCCAGCTGTCGCTGCATCGCGATGAACGCGGCCGGGTTGTGCGTCGTCTGCAGCGAGTCGACGTCGGCCCGGGTCTCGATCAGGCGCGAGAGGCCGTTGTTCACCGGGCTCGACAGCAAGGTGCCGATCGCGACCAGGGCGGCGACCAGCGGCACCACCGTGGGATCGCGCAGGGCGCCGGGACGCCGTCGTACGAGCGGGAGGACGAGGGCCAGCAGCCCGATCCCGAGCGTGGTGCCGAGCGCCGCCAGGATCGACCCGGTCAGCACGTCGTCGTGCTGCGCGTGACCGAGCTCGTGGGCCACGATCGACAGGATCTGGTCACGCGGGAGATCGCGGACGACGGTGTCGTAGAGGACCACGCGGCGCGTGCTGCCGTAGCCCGACACGTAGGCGTTGAGCGTCGTCGTACGCCGTGACGCGTCGGCGACGAGCACGTCGTCGAGGTGGACGTGCTCGTCGTCGGCCAGCTGCAGGATCTGCGAGCGCAGCGGACCGTCGGGCAGCGGCGTGAAGTGGTTGAACGCCGGCTCCACGAGTACCGGGTAGACGAACGAGCCGAGCATCACCAACCCGCCCAGCAGGACGCCGGCCACCGCCGGCCAGGCCCGCGACCAGGTCCGGGCACAGCCGATCAGGACGAGCAGGAGGAGACCGGAGATGACCACCGAGAGCAGAAGACCCTTCACCTGGTCGACGGCCCACGGAGCCCATGCCTCGTCGGTCAGGCCGAACTCCAGCGAGCGGTGGTGGCCGATGATCGCGAACGGCAGGGTGACCAGCCGGCCGATCAGGGCCAGCATCAGCACGGCCAGCAGCACCCGTAACCACCACCAGCCCCGCAGCCGACCGACCAGGCGGGCGCCGAGCGGCGTGAAGCCGAGCACCAGCGTGACCACCAGCGAGACCGCCAGCGAGGCCCAGGCCAGATGCCGGGCCGGGTCGGTGTAGGCGTTGGCCCGGGCGACCTGGGCGGGGGTGAACACCGTGTCGGCGGCCGCCGGTGGGGGGGTCCCGCCGGGGACCGGGTGCCACGGGATCCGCCAGGCCGCGACCGCTACGAAGGCCGCCGTGGCCACCAGGAACGTGGCCAGAGCCCAGCGGCGTTCAGTCACGCCGGCAAGTGTGCCAGGAGGGTCCGCCACCGCTGCGTCAGGACGCGGAGACCGAACCCGACGTGGCTCCGGAGCGCGGCACCCACCGGCTGTCCCGCGTCGACCGCCCGGTAGAAGGCCACCAGGGCCCCCGGACCTGCGGTGTCGGCGAGGAGGCGGCAGGCGAGCCAGGCGCTCTCGTAGCGGGCCTCCAGATGCGGTGCCCCGGTCGCGAAGTCGTCCACCGTCGGGAGGTGCGCAGGGACACCGGCCGTCCGGACCAGGGCGATGATGCGGGCGGCGGCGGTCCGCAGGGGGAGCCGCTGGGCACGCAGGGCGACGTAGTCGGCGAAGCCCTCCACCAGCCAGGTCGGGGACGTGCTGGTGGCCGCGTAGGTCGCGACGTGGGTGGCCTCGTGGGTGAGGACGACCTGGGCGCCGGCCTGGTTCAGGGGCAGGAAGGTCTGGGGGTTCACGAAGACGTGGACCGGGGCTCGTCGCGACCGGGAGCCGTCGACCGAGGTGGTCACCGCCGCGATACCGTCGTACTGGCCGGCGTCGGCGAGTAGTGCGCCCTCGAGCCGCTGCTCGGTCGCCGGGACCTCCACGACGAGATGTCCAGCCCAGCCCGGCAGCACGCGGCGTACCTGCGGGACGGCCTGCGTGGCCAGCACCGCCACCCGGTGGACCTCGGCAGCGTCGCCCTGGACGACGACGAGCGCGCCGGGGGAACGGCGTACCTGGACCGGACCGGAGAGCCACAGCGGCGAACGGCGGTCTCCGCCGCCGATGCCGGCGATGGCCAGGTGCCCGTCCCGCGGGGCGAAGTGGACCCGGACCTCCAGGCGCTCCGGGCTCGGGTCGAAGCCCCCGAAGCGCCAGGAGGCGTGCACGTACGCCGCGAACGCGCCATCGGGTGCCACTCCCCCGGCGACGTCGACGAAGCGGAGCGAGAAGCCCCGGACGTGCAGAGCCCGCCCGTTGCGGACCACTCCGGCCAGGGCGTGCGCGGCGGGCTTGCTGACTCCCAGCCGGGCGCCCGAGGCCGAGTCGCCGGCGCGGACGGCGGCCTGCAGACCACGGAGCAGACCGGTCGCCTCAGCCGGCGACGCCTGCGCGGTCCCGGGGGCGCTCAGCGGCGCGTGGTAGGGCGAGTCGCGGTGGGTCAAGCAGACGACCAGCCCGACGACGAGGGCCAGGAACAGCGAGAGGCCGGCCGCCCACCAACGGGGGCGACCGGCCACTCGACGCGTGCTCGGAGGCGCAGGGTCAGCCAGGGCGGACCGCGCCGACGTACGGCATCATGTAGAGCGGAGCGACCCGGATGCCCGCCGAGGGGTTCTCGGCGTTCACGATCATGCCGTTGCCGATGTACATGCCGACGTGGCTGATCGGGCTGTAGTAGAAGACCAGGTCTCCGGGCTGCAGCTGGCTGGCCGAGATGTGCGTGCCGGAGCCGTACTGGGCGCTGGAGGAGTGCGGGAGCCCGACCCCTGCCGAGCCCCAGGCGGCCATGGTCAGCCCCGAGCAGTCGTAGGCGTTCGGTCCGGCGGCGCCGTAGACGTAGGCCTTGCCGATCTGGGCCATCGCGAAGTGCACGGCGGCGGCGGCGCGACCCGACACGGGGATGTTGGCCGACGAGATGCGGCTGGTGTCACCGCGCGAGGCCTCGATCAGGCGAGCCCGCTCGTCGGCCTTCATCTTGTCGAGCACACTCTTGGCCTCGGACAGGCTGTGCGCGATGGTCGCCTTGTTCTGGGCGGCCTCCTGCTCGAGGCGCGCGACCGTGGCCAGCTGGCTGGTGGTGGCGTCCTGACGGATGTTCAGCGCCTTGGCCTGGGTGAGGTAGGAGGAGTACTGCCCGGCCTGCATCGTGTTGAAGGCCGACATGGTGTTCAGCTGCGAGACGAAGGCGCTCGGGTCGCTGGCCACCACGGCCTGACCGACGGCCGAGAGCGAGTCGCCCTCGTACTGCCGGACGATGGAGTCGGCAACGAGCTGGCGGGCCTTCTCGGTGCGGTTCTGCTGGCGCGCCTGGTCGGCGCGCAGAGCCTTCACGTCGCCGCGCATCTGCTTCAGCTGGACGTGGATCTGGTTGTAGCGCTCCGAGGCCTGTTCGGCGGCGTGATAGAGCCGATCGACCCGGTGCTGCACGTCCTGGATGGATGGGTTCGCCTGCGCCGCGCCGCCGGGGATGGATCCCACGGTGACGACCAGCGAGGCTGCGGCAATGACGGTGATGAGGCTTTTCCGGCCGTTGAGCACGAGCGGAAGGTCTCCCTTACATGTCGTACGCCTACCAGGTGAGCTGACGGGTTCGGGCACGACAGGCCCTACTCCATCTCCTCGGAGGCCTGGACCTCCGCCTTGATGGCGATTCACCCCAGATGGGTTGGTTCCCCGGCTCTTCGTCGTGGCCCGAGCTGCCACGATTGGGACTCGGCGCGACTCCCGCATGAACCTCGGACTGGTCCATCGGCACGGGCGTCTGAGGCGTCACCCTAACCACAGCCCTGCCCACTGACCAAACTTTCAACCGGGTTGTCGTCACTATTTCGTGACCTTGGACGGTGAGCGGGCCGCGCGTGTCACACACGTCACATCGGCCCCGTCCGTCACGGCTTCTCAGGCGGACTCGATCACCGGCCCCGCCACGGGTGTGACCAGGCGCAGCGGGGGCACCAGGCCGCCAGCCGCCAGGGTGTCGAGGGCCCGGCACTCGTCGTCGGCCAGGGTCAGCTCGGGCGGCGGCCCGAGCAGCACGGTCACCACGCAGTCGTGGCAGGCCTGCCCCCGGACGAGGCAGGTGTCGCAGTCGATTCTCGTCGTCATGCTCCGCACCCTGACAGGCCCCACCGACATGCC
>Ga0302263_10000020_pt1 | contig 78463 bp, 74 predicted proteins | sample II_Fen_N1_4_FD_194564 | JGI IMG/M metagenome (GOLD analysis project Ga0302263, IMG submission 194564) | Peat permafrost microbial communities from Stordalen Mire near Abisko, Sweden - II_Fen_N1_4 | ecosystem: Environmental > Terrestrial > Soil > Wetlands > Permafrost | place: Sweden: Abisko... | reverse complement strand
GGGTTGCCCCGCCAGACGAACCAGAACCCGCGCATCGTCAGCTGGTGCCCCTCGACCACGAGACCCATGGACGAGACCACCACCCACAACCCGAACATCGCACCCACGGCCAAGGCCGCCTGGTGCAGGTTCGCCAGGTCTGCCCATCCGCGGGTCGCTGCCTCGAGATCGACGAAGCCGTTCAAGGCAACGGCAGAGGCCCAGCCGAATGCCAGGAACCCCGGGGACAGCCGCGCGACGGCGACAGCCTCAGCCGGTGCAGGTGTCGGTGCCGGTGCCGGCAATGTCGACACGACGCCCCTCTCGCGCGAACGAACCCGGCGCCAGAATCCCACCACCGCCCGACGGACAGGTGGGACCGACGCGCGTGACCAGTAACCGCTGTCAGCGGCGGCGGACCAGGGGCAGCACGATCTCGTCGATGATCGACTCGATGACGTCGTCGGGCACCGGTCGGTGCGTCATGAGCACCTCGTGGCGGTACAGGTCGAACGCGACGGCGCGCACGCGAGGGGTGAGCACGGCAGGGTCGACCTCGCCGCGCTCGACGGCACGGTCGAACACCTGGTCCACCAGGCTGATCCGCCCGGCGAGCAGGTCCTCGCGCAGGTCGGCGAAGCTGGCTCCCGTCTCGGCGTAGAGCGCGTCGAGGCGCGCGCTCATGAGGATGCCGAACAGTGGCGCGCGGCGCCGGCTGGTGGCGCGCAACAGCTCGACCAGGTCGCCGCGCAGGCTGCCCTCGTCCGGAGCGACGAGGGGCTCGCGGAGCATGCGGCCGGCGATCGCCGCGCGCACCACGTCGGGCTTCGTCGGCCACCGCCGGTAGATCACCGCACGGGCGGTATGGGCTCGCTCGGCGACCGACTCGATGGTGAAGGCGTCGTAGCCCTTCTCGACGAGCTCGCCCCAGGCCGCGTCGAGCAGCGCGGTCTCGAGCGCCGCGCCGCGCCTGCGCTGCGGGACCGGGGTGGCCTCAATAAGAGACATTGTGTTTCCTAGCGGGCTGTCGTACGGTGGGCCGTAAGATACAGATCGTTCCCTAAGGGGTCATCATGGCACAGACGTCCGGCACCCACGTGACGAATGCGGCAGCCCGGGACGACGCCGTCGACCCCGCCGTCTGGCGCGTGGTGTGGACCGTGCTCGTCGGCGGGCTGGCCGTGCTCTTCGACACGACCATCGTCGCCGTCGCGCTGCACACGCTGGCGACCGAGCTGCACACCTCCGTGGCGACGATCCAGTGGGTCACCACCGGCTACCTGCTCGCGATGGCCGTCACCATCCCGATCACCGGGTGGGCGCAGCGGATGCTCGGCAGCAAGCGCCTGTGGATGCTCGCCCTCGGGATCTTCCTCGTCGGCTCGGTGCTCTCGAGCCTGGCCTGGGACCCCGCCAGCCTCATCGCCTTCCGCGTGGTACAGGGTGTCGGCGGCGGCATCCTCGTACCGCTGATGTCGACGCTCGTCATGCAGGCGGCGGGCGGCCGGCACCTCGGCCGGATCATGTCGGTGGTGAGCCTGCCCGCGGTGCTGGGGCCGATCCTCGGGCCGGTGCTCGGCGGCGTGATCCTGCAGCATCTGCACTGGTCGTGGATGTTCTGGGTCAACGTGCCATTCTGCGTGGCCGGGTTGGTGCTGGCCGCGCGGGTGCTGCCGAAGGACGGGCCGGTGCGCCGCGCACCGCTCGACGTGGTGGGGTTCGCGCTCCTGGCGCCCGGGCTGGTCGGCGTGCTGTACGGGCTCTCGAAGACGAGCAGGGCCGGCGGCTTCGGCCACGCCGAGGTCCTCGGACCGCTGGTGGCCGGGCTCGTGCTGCTGGGCGCGTTCGTCGCCTGGACGCTGCGCGGCCGCGTCCACCCGCTCGTCGACCTGCTGCTGCTGCGGCACTGGCCGCTCGCCTCGTCGTCCCTGCTGCTGTTCCTGTCCGGCTTCACGCTCTACGGCGCGATGCTGCTGCTGCCCCTGTACTTCCAGCAGCTGCGCGGCACGACGGTGCTCGAGGCCGGCCTGCTGCTGATCCCGCAGGGCCTCGGCACGCTGCTCAGCCGGTCGATGGCCGGACGCCTCTCCGACACCATCGGCGCCCGCTGGCTGGTGGCCACCGGGTTCGTCATCGTCGGCCTCGGCACCCTGCCGTTCGCACTCGCCGGCGCCCGCACCAGCTATGTGCTGCTCATGGCCGCGCTGCTGGTGCGCGGCGTCGGGCTCGGGGCCGTGACGATGCCGCTGATGGCCCTGGGGTTCCGCGGCCTGGAGCACTCGCAGGTGCCCGACGCGAGCATCATCACGCGCATCGCCCAGCAGGTCGGCGGCTCGTTCGGCACCGCGGTGCTCGCGATGATCCTCACCGGCACCCTGACCGCCGCGACGTCGCCCGACGCGCTGGCCGGCGCGTTCCGGCAGTCCTTCTGGTGGGCGCTCTGCTTCACCGCGGCGGGAATCCTCATCTCGCTGACCCTGCCGGGGACGGTCCCCGCGGCGGCGCCAGCACCGCCGCCGGACTCCACCCGCACGCGCGATCAGGAAGTCGGCTCCGCCCGCTACTAGGCACCGCCAGATAGTGGGTATAGCCTCATCGTGTGAACGCAGATCCCCGTGACCCGCAGCTGCTCAAGGGTGTGCTGCCGATGCTCGTGCTCGCCCTGCTGACCGAGCGGGAGTCCTACGGGTACGAGCTCGTCACCCAGTTGCAGGCCGCCGGGCTCACCGACATGTCCTCCGGGACCGTCTACCCGGTGCTGACCCGCCTCGAGCGCGAGGGTCACATCACCTCGCGCCTGGCGGCGTCGTCGTCCGGACCGGCCCGCAAGTACTACGTGCCCACCGCCAGCGGCGCTGCCGAGCTGGCCCGCGCCAAGCGTTCCTGGACCCAGTTCGTGAGCACCGTGGGCTCCGCGCTCGGCCGCGCCGACCCGAGCCACACGCCCGACGAACGACCGAACGAACCCACCACCGAGGAGCCCTCATGAACCCGTCCCCCGCCACCCGGCTCCGCCTCTCCGACCGGGCCCGACGCGAGTGGTTCATCACCAAGGTCGACTTCCTCGCTCAGGACGTACCGGGCGGCTACCGCAAGGGGATGCGCCGCGAGCTGCGGTCCGACCTGACCGCCGCAGCCGGTGACGTCGGGATGGCCCGCGCGGTCAGGGACCTCGGCTCGGCGGCGGCCCTGGCGCAGGGGCTGAAGCTGGCCGAGGGACGACGGCTGTGGCACCCCTGGACCGGGGTGATCACGTTCACCGTCGTCCTCTACGCCTGGGTCGGCATGCTCCTGGCGACCATGAACGCGCTGATCGCCGCAGCGCGGCAACTCGGCGACGGCGGCACCGTCACCGTCCACGCGTCCTGGCTCGGCTCGACCGTCACGGTCACGGAGGGCCAACTGATTTCCGGCAGTGTCGAGACTTCAGTCCTCGCCCTGGCGGTCATGGTGATCGTCCCGCTCATCGCGGCCCGCGCCTGGCGCTACCGCCCGGCCTGGCTGCAGCAACGGCTGGCCGCCAGCCGCATCAGCCGGCGATGACACGGCGCGTGAGTGGCCCGCCGGGTCACACCCCCCGTGGTCAGCGCTGAACCGACGCCGCCGGTGGCGAGCCCGCCCACTCCTCGTCGAGCACCGCATAGGTGTACGCGTCGTGCCAGACCGGCCGACCCTCCGGGTCGCGGACGAAGGCTGCGGCGCGCAGGGCGTGGCCCTCCCGGCGCATGCCCAGTCGTTCCAGCAGGGCCCAGGAGCGGATGTTCGCCGGGTCGCAGTGCGCGACCACGCGGTGGGCGCCGCCCTCGAACGCCGCGTCCAGCAGGGTTCGGCACGCCTCGGTGGCGTACCCGCGGCCCCAGTGGTCCGGATGGAACACGTACCCCAGCTCCCATGTCTGCCACCACTCGGGGCCGTCCGGGGCCAGGTAGAGGTTCCCGACGAGGGTCCCGGCAAGGGTCTGCACGGCCCAGAACCGCGGATCGCTCGCCCGCTCCCGGGCCAGGGCATCGGCCTCGTCAGGTCCGACCGGCCCGTAGGGCTCGTACTGGACGACTTCGGGGCGGGACAGGTACGCGTGCAAGCCCGGCCCGTCGGCGGGGACGAATCGCCGCACGACGAGACGGGCCGTCGTCAGGCTCCGGTCACCGGCCACTGCTCGGCGTCCTCACCGCGAGACCGGACGCTCCGACGTCACGAGAACCGCTGCTCATGGGCGTCACGCTAGCGGCGCGGCGAGCAGGACGGAGATCGCGACCTCGCTCAGCCGCCCGTGGTCATCGCGCTCGCTGCCGGCGTTGCCTGGATCACGGCCGAGCACCTCAGGCGCGCGCGGAACGGGCTGATCAAGCGCAGCGCGGGCGGAGAGCACCGACGGTGAGTAGTTGATTCCGGAGGCTACTTCCAGCGACGCATGGCAAGGAGGAGCGCCGGACTTGGTGTCTCGGGTGCAGTCGGCGCGAACGCCACTCGAGGGGCACCACGACGGCCCAGGAGGATCAACGTGCCCCACACACCGTCGCTCCCGACAACCGTGTACCGAGCCGTCCTCACGTCGTCAGCCTCGACGCTTCCCACAAGGGCATCCAGCGACTCGAATGCGACGACATCGTCGCCTTCAGCGAGCAGGTACTCCGTCACGGGAGGAGGCTACCGGCCGAGGTAGCCCTCGATTCCCAACGCCGGTCGCTGCTCGGTGCTCGGCGCCCGCCGATGATCTCCGCGGCGATCGAGTCGGCGTCGCGGGTCGGGTGATCGTCGTGCTCACACCCAGTCCGAGGCCGGGGCTCTCGAGCCGGACCCGCCCACCCTGGGCCTCGACGAGGCTCCGGGTGATCGCCAGCCCGATCCCGCTGCCGCCGGAGTCGCGGGTCCGTCCGTCGTCGACGCGTGGGCCGTCACTCTCCGACTCCCGGCGGACATGCGTACTTGACGAATCCTTCATGTAGTAAGTTAGGCGGGTCGTCGACCCGAGGAGCGTCGTGCCCGTCCCGCTGTACCAGGCCAAGGCGGAGCTGTTCCGCACGCTCGGGCACCCGGCCCGGATCCGCATCCTCGAGCTGCTGACCGAGCGCGACCAGGCCGTGCACGAGCTGCTCGCGCAGGTCGAGATCGAGGCGTCCAACCTCTCCCAGCAGCTGGCCGTGCTGCGCCGCGCCGGGCTCGTGGTCCAGCGCCGCGAGGGCGCCGAGGTGGTCTACGCCGCGGCGGTGCCGGGCGTCGCCGAGCTGATGAGCACCGCGCGCCACCTGCTCGGTGCGCTGCTCGACGACCGTGGCGCGCTCAAGGCCGAGCTCGACCGCGAGACCACCGCGTGAGCTTGCGCGGCCTGGTCCGGCTCGCCCGCCGGACCGGGCGCATCTCCGAGCCCGCCCCGCCGCCGCCCGCGTTCACCGCCGGGTCCAGTTCCGCGGCCGACGACGAGCTCCCCGGCCAGGCGTTCACGCCGCCCGCCGCGCTGCGCGGCAGCGCCCAGGTGCGGCACGTCGACGCCGGCTCGTGCAACGGCTGCGAGATCGAGCTGGCCGCCGCGTTCGGGCCGGTGTACGACGCCGAGCGGTACGGCGTCCGGCTGGTCGCCTCGCCGCGGCACGCTGACGTCGTGCTCGTCACGGGCGTGGTGACGGCGAACATGGCCGAGCCGCTGCGGCTGACGGTCGCCGCGACCCCGCGGCCGCGCGTCGTCGTCGCGTGCGGCGACTGCGCGCTGGGCCGCGGCGCCTTCCGCGACGGGTACGCCGTCGTGGGCGCGGTGAACGACGTCGTGCCGGTCGACCTGCAGATTCCGGGCTGCCCGCCCGAGCCGGACGCGATCGTCGCGGCGCTGCGACGGGTGACCGGGCGATGAGCGCGGTGACCGCCGGGTTGCTCGCCCAGCCCGCACTCGCGCTCGTCGCGATCGTCGTCGCCGTGGTGACGCGCGGGCGGCTGCGCAACACGGCGGCCGGGCTGGCGTGCGCGGCCCTGGGCGCGGTCGGGGCGCTGACCGGCGCGCTCGCGCTCGGTGGCGGCCATGGCGCGCTCCGGGTGCCCCTATCTCTGCCGCTGCCACCCCTGGAGCTGGCGCCGACGCCGCTCGGTGGCGTGTTCATGCTGGTCACGGGCGCGGTCGGCGTGGTGGCCTCGCTGTACGCGATCGGCTACGTGCACGGCCCCACTGCCTCGCGGACCCAGTGGATCGCCCTGGCCGTGTTCCTGCTCGGCATGCAGCTGGTGCCCGCCGCGGCCGACGTGGTGGGGTTCCTCACCGCGTGGGAACTGATGGCAGCGGCGTCCACCGTGCTGGTCCTGGCCGAGCACGCGCTGCGGAGCGCCGCCCGCGAGGCCGGGCTCTGGTACGCGGTGCTGACCCACCTGAGCATGGTCGCGATCACCGCGGGCTTCGCCGTGCTGGCCACCGCCGGGGGCAGCACGGCGTTCGCCGACCTCGCGCACGTCGACGCGGCCGGCGGTGCGGCGAGCCTGGGCTTCGTGCTGCTCGTCGTCGGCTTCGCCGCCAAGGCCGGGCTCGTCCCGCTGCACGTGTGGCTGCCCCGGGCCCACCCGGAAGCACCGAGCCACGCCTCGGCCCTGATGAGCGGGGCCATGGTGACGATGGGCGTCTACGGGATCCTGCTGCTCACCGTCCGGCTGCTGCCCGCCGGACCCACCTGGTGGGCCGGGCTGCTCATCGTGCTCGGCGCCGTCTCCGCGGTATACGGCGTGCTGCACGCCGCGGTGGCCACGGACCTCAAGCGGCTGCTCGCCTCCTCCACCACGGAGAACACCGGGCTGATGGTGCTGGCCGCCGGCCTCTCCTTCCTGTTCGCCCGGCACGGCATGGCCGCAGCGGCTGCGGCCGCGTCGCTCGCCGTGCTGCTCCTCGTCGTCGGCCATGCCGCGTTCAAGTCGACCGCGTTCCTCGCCGCGGGCGCGGTGCTGCGGGCCACCGGCGAGCGGGACCTGGACCGCCTCGGCGGGCTGGCTCGCGGCATGCCGTGGACGGCGGCCGCCTTCGGGGTGGCGGCGCTCGGCGCCGCGGCCCTGCCGGTCACCGGCACCTTCGTCGCGGAGTGGACCCTGCTGCAGTCGCTCGTCGGAGGCTCGCGGCCCGCCGACCACGTCGTCGCCGTCGCCATCCCGCTGGCCCTCGCCGTGATCGCCCTGACCGCGGGCCTCGCGCTGCTGACGTTCGTCAAGGCGTACGGCATCGCGTTCCTGGCCCGGCCGCGGTCCGTCGCCGCGCTCGCGGCGGAAGAGGCGCCGCTGGCGATGCGCGTGCCGATGGCGCTCGGCGCGCTGGTGGTGCTGGCGCTCGGGCTGGCGCCCGGGCCGCTGGCCGTGGCGCTCTCCCGCGGGCTCGGGACCAGCGCCGCACGGACCATCGGGCCGGTGGGCCTCGAGCTCGTCGGGCTGCCCGCCCGGCTCGACCCCGCCGCCCTCCTCGCGCTCGGCGCCCTGGTCGCCATCCCGGTGCTGGTCGCGGTCGTCGTGCTCGGCCGCCGGCACCGCCGCGAGCGCGACGCCCTGGCGTGGGGCTGCGGCGGGGTGCGCGACAGCCCGCGGATGCAGTACACCGGCACCTCCTACGCCGAGCCGCTGATGCGGGTGTTCGACGACGCCCTGCAGCCCGCCCGGGACGTGGAGATCACCCACGTCGCCGAGTCGCGGTACTCCGCCGAGCGCGTGCGCTACACCCAGCGGATCGACGACATCGTCGAGGCGCGCGCCTACCGGCCGCTGGTGGCGTTCGCCGACCGGCTGGCGGACCGGGCTCGCGGCGTGCAGAACGGCTCGCTGCACCGGTACCTGGCGTTCGCGTTCGGCGCGCTCGTCGTCGTCCTGCTGGTGGTGGCCCTATGACCCGGACGCTCGCCACGCTGGCCGCCCTGCTGCTCCAGGTCCTGGCGATGCTCGCGCTCGCCCCCCTGGTGACCGGCATCACCCGCCAGACGAGGGCGCGGCTGGAAGGCCGGGCCGGCGCCGGCGTGCTGCAGCCCTGGCGGGACGTGCGCAAGCTGATCTCCAAGGGGCCGATCCACGCGCGCGGCACCAGCTGGGTGACGCTCGCCGCGCCGGTCGTCCTGCTCACGTCGAGCATGCTGGTCGCCGCGCTGGTGCCGCTGGTGACCACGGTGTCGTTGCCGGCGGTGCCCGGCGACCTGTTCGTCGTCGTCTCGGTGCTGCTGCTCGGCACCGTGGCGCTCGCCCTGCTCGGGCTGGACGCCGGCTCGGCGTTCGGCGGCATGGGCTCGTCGCGGCACATGATGGTCGCCGCCCTCGTCGAGCCGACCGTGCTGCTGGCCGTGTACGCGCTGTCCATCCCCGTCGGCAGCTCGGCGCTCGGGCTGATCGTCGCCGCCCGGCACGACGACCCGGCCTCCATCGGCACGCCGGCAGCGGTGCTCGCCGTGGTGGCCCTGGTGGTGGTCGTGCTCGCCGAGACCGGCCGGCTGCCGATCGACAACCCGGCCACCCATCTCGAGCTGACCATGATCCACGAGGCGATGGTGCTGGAGACCTCGGGCCGGGACCTGGCGTGGGTGGAGCTGGGCTCGTGGCTGCGACTGTCCGTGCTGCTCGGCCTGGTGGCCAACCTCGTGGTGCCGTGGGGCGTCGCGACGAGCACGAGCCCGGTGGCCCTGGCCGTCGGGCTGCTCACCGCCGCCGTCAAGGTGGCCGCCCTGGCCGCGGTGCTCGGCGCCGCCGAGGTGGGGATGGCCAAGATCCGGCTGTTCCGCGTGCCCGAGCTGCTCGCCGGCTCGTTCGTCCTGGCGTTCCTCGCCGTCACCGCCGCCTACCTGGTCGCCTGACCGGACGACGAAGGAGCCCTCCCATGCACCTCTCCCCCGCGACCGTCGCCCAGGTGGCTTCGCTGGCGGCGGGCGCCCTGCTCGTCACCAGCGTGCTGCTGGTGTGGCGCCGGTCGCTGCGGCCGGCGGTGCGGCTCCTCGCCGTGCAGGGCGCGGCGCTCGCGCTGCTCGTCGCCGCGACCGGGCTGGCCGCCGGCGAGGCCGAGCTGCTGGCCGTCGCCCTCGTCGTGCTCGCCCTCAAGGGTGTGGTGGTGCCGTGGGTGCTCGAGCGCGGGGTCCGCACCGGCGGGCCAGACCGGGAGGACGCGCCGCGGCTCAACCCCACGGCCGGGTTGGTCGCCGTGGCCGGGCTGACGACCGTGGCGTACCTGGTCAGCCGGCCGATCACCGCGGCCCTCGTCGGGCCCGCCGCCGCCGGGCACGCCAGCCGCACCGTCCTCGCCGTGCCGATCGGGCTGGTGCTGGTGCTCGTCGGGCTGCTGCTGATGACCACCCGGCGCCGTGCGGTGTCGCAGCTGGTCGGCTTCGTGGTGCTGGACAACGGGATCGCCGCCGTGGCGTTCCTCACCGCTGCCGGGGTGCCGCTGCTGGTCGAGCTCGGCGTCTCGTTCGAGCTGCTGCTCATCGTGCTGATCCTCGCGGTGCTCACCGGCCGCATCCGGGGCGTGGCCGGCCCCCTGGCCCTGGACACCATGACGGAGCTGAGGGACTGATGCGCGCCCTGCTGCTCCTCCCGCCGGTCTCGGCCGCGCTGCTCGGCGCGGCGACCGCGCTGCTGCCCTCGCGCGCCCTCGCGCGGCTGTCCGGGCTGGTGGCGAGCCTCGTCCTACTCGGCACCGGGATCGCCCTGCTCGCGGTGCGCGGGCCCGCCGTCACGCTGGCCGGCGGACTGCTGCGCGCCGACGCCCTCTCGGCGTTCCTGCTCGCGCTCATCGGCGCGGTCGGCCTGACCGCCACCTGGGGCGGACTCGCCCCGGCCGGCGACGGACCGGTGACCGCCGCCGAGCGCCGCTACGGCGCCCTGGTGTGCGTCTTCCTCGGCGCGATGTCGCTCGCGGTGATCACCGACAACCTCGGCGTGCTGTGGATCGCCGTCGAGGCGACGACGATCACCACCGCCTTCCTCGTCGGGCACCACGGCACCCGCCGGTCCCTGGAGGCGGCGTGGAAGTACGTCATCCTCGGCTCCGTCGGGGTCGCGATCGCCCTGCTCGGCACGGTGCTGCTGTACGCGGCCAGCCGCAGCGCCGGCCAGGCGACGCTGTCCTGGTCCGCGCTCGCCGGCGGCGGGATCCCGCTGGACCCCGGGCTGGTCAAGGTCGCCACCGGCCTGGCGATCCTCGGCTTCGCGACGAAGGCCGGGCTCGCCCCGATGCACTCGTGGCTACCGGACGCCCACTCGCAGGCGCCCGCACCGGTGTCGGGCCTGATGTCCGGGGTGCTGCTGGCCGTGGCGTTCTACGCGATCCTGCGGATCCAGGCGATCGCCGACCCGGTGCTCGGCGCCGGGTTCTCACGCGGGCTGCTGCTCACCGCCGGGCTGGGCTCGCTGCTGGTGGCCGCCGCGCTGATCCTGCGCCAGCGCGACTACAAGCGGCTGCTCGCCTACTCGAGCATCGAGCACATGGGCCTGCTGGCCATCGGCGCCGCGGTGGGCGGCCCGCTGGCGCTGGCCGCCGTGCTGGTGCACGCCCTCGGCCACGGCCTGGCGAAGGCGACGCTGTTCGTCGTCTCCGGGCGGATGCTGGCCGCGGAGGGCTCCAGCCGCATCGCTGACGTGCGCGCGCTGCTGGCCCGCCGACCCGCCATGGCGGTGCCGTTCGTGCTGGGGATGGGCGCGCTGCTCGGCTTCCCGCCGTTCGCGCTGTTCTTCTCGGAGACCGCGATCGTGCTCGCCGGCTGGCGGGCGGGGCTCGGCTGGGCGATGGGCCTGACCCTGGTGCTGCTGCTCGTCGTGTTCGCCGGGCTCACGCGGGCCACCCTCGCGATGGTGCTCGGACCCGCGGACGAGTCGTCGGGCGGGCTCGCGGGCGGGTCGGCCGGCGCGGGTTCGAGTACGGGCACGAGCGCCGGTGCGAGTGCGGGGACGACCGTCCGCGCCGGTGCCGGGCCGATGCTGCCCCTGGTCCTGGCGCTGACCGCCACCGCCCTCGTCGGGTTCCTCGCCACGCCGCTCGGCGATGCGATCGCCCGGGCCGTGCAGGTGCTGTCGTGACCGCCCGCGACGAGCTGCCGGCCGCCGCAGCCGCGTTGCTCGCCGCCGGGCACCGGCTCGCGCTCGTCGCCGCGCACGACGACGGGCCCGCAGGCTTCCGCGTCGTCTACAGCTTCGCGCGGCCCGGCGAGCGCACCGAGCTCGTCGTCCCGGTGCCTCGCGACGACCCGCAGGTCCCGTCCCTGGCCGCGCTGTCGTTCCCGGCGGGCAGGTTCGAGCGCGCGATCCGCGACCAGTTCGGCATCGAGCCCACCGGCCACCCCCGGCCCCGCCGCCTGGTGCACCACGCGCACTGGCCCGACGGCTGGTACCCGATGCGCCGCGACGCGGGGCCCACGCCCGACTTCCGGCCGGACGTCAGCCGGTTCGACTTCGTCCCCGTGGAGGGCGCGGGGGTGTACGAGATCCCGGTCGGACCGGTGCACGCCGGGATGATCGAGCCGGGGCACTTCCGGTTCTCGGTGGTCGGGGAGACCATCGTGCGGATGAAGGCGCGGCTGTGGTTCGTCCACCGCGGCATGGAGAAGCTCCTGGAGGGCCGCACCCCCGGGCAGGGGCTGGAGCTGGCCGAGCTGGTCAGCGGGGACACCGCCGTCGGGCACGGCCTCGCGTTCGCGATGGCGGTCGAGGAGGCGCTCGGGCTCGACGTGCCCGAGGAGGACCGCCTGGTGCGCGCGCTGCTGCTCGAGCTCGAGCGGCTGCACAACCATGTGGCCGACCTCGGCGCGATGGCCAACGACGTCGGGTTCGGGATCATCCACGTCCACACGCAGCGGCTGCGCGAGTCGCTGCTGCGCCAGCACCGGACGCTGACCGGCCACCGGCTGCTGCGCGGTGGCGTCGGCATCGGTGGCGCCCGCCTGCTCGCGACGCCGGACCTGGCGCTGCTGCGCAGCGTGGAGGCCGAGACCGCCGAGCTGGTGGCGCTCGCCCTGGACAGCTCCGTGGTGCTCGACCGGTTCACCGGCACGGCGGTGCTGCACCGCGAGGAGGCGCTGGCGATGGGCGCGCTCGGCTACGTGGCGCGCGCCTCGGGCGTGGACGTCGACGCGCGCCGGGACCACCCGTTCATCGACCTCGGCCCGGGCCTGCAGGTGTGCACGGCCGAGGCCGGCGACGTGCTGGCGCGGTTCACCGTGCGCGCGGCCGAGGTCGGCGTGTCCGTCACCCTGATCGCCGACCTCGTCGGCCGGCTGGGCGGCCGGCTGGGCACCGGCACGGGCTGCGTCGCGCCCGGCGAGCTCCTGCCGTCGGACGAGCCTTCGCCGTCCGCCGGGCCTGGTCGGTCCGACGAGTCCGGTCTGTCCGACGAGCCGGCACCGTCCGCCAAGCCCGCGCCGCAGGCGTCGGGGACCGCGTTCGTCGAGGCGTGGCGCGGCACCGCGTGCCACCGCGTCGAGCTCGACGCGACCGGCCGGATCAGCCGGGCGGCCATCGTCGACCCGTCGTTCTTCACCTGGCCCGCGCTCCCGGTGGCGCTGGCGGACACGATCGTCCCCGACTTCCCCCTGGCCAACAAGAGCTTCAACCAGTCCTACGCCGGCAACGACCTGTAGGCCTCACGCCCGGCTCAGGGCAGCGGCACCGGCACGTCCAGGCCGCCCTCTCGCGTGAGGCGACGACCCATCTGCACGAGCGACGGCTGGGCGACGAACCCGCCGGCGAACAGCCCCTGTCCCTTACCGAACAGCGGCGACCGTTCGACGAGGTCGGCCGGGGCGTAGCCGAACAGGGACCCCAGCTCGGCCAGGTCGTGCGGAGAGCTCATCCGCAGCAGGGCGAGGTTGTCACACTGCGACAAGGCGTTCGGGTGGACCTTCGACGGCCGCTGGGTCGACAGGAGCAACCACAGCCCGTACTTGCGGCCCTCCGCGGCGATCTGGACGATCCGCGCGGTCAGGGCGCGCTCGAGCGGCGTGATCGGGTCCGGTGGGCAGAGGTTGTGCGCCTCGTCGATGACGATGAGGACCGGCGCCCGCTCGTAGCGGTGCGCCCAGAGGTGGTCGAGCATGCTCAGCGCAGCGGCCAACGGCTCGTCCGGGTGATCGAACCCGCCGAGGTCCATCACCAGGGCCCGGGGCCGGGTGGCGTAGACGTCCTCAGCGGTCTCGGAACCCTTCGCCCACAGGTCCCATTCGAGCACGCCGAGGTTCTCGATCCGCAGGGCGAGGAGTTGACGAGCCGGGTCCGGCGACGCCTTGAGCGTCGCGAGGAGGTGCTCGTCCTGGACGGCCCCGACCTCGCGCTCGAACTGCAGCAGGACGTTGTACTCCCCGGGGTCCGTGACGGGGTCGAGGCGCAGGACTGCCGCCTTCGTCCGGAGGTCGAGGTCGACATACCGCACCCTCAGCTGCTGGCCGTCGTCGCGCGAGCTGTGCAGCACCCGGGTGTGCTGCTCGCGCAGCAGCGCAACCTGCGCCTCGTCGGCGCCCTCGACCGTCTCGCCGATGCCGACGAAGTCCGCGTTGGGATCCATCACCAGGATCGGCAGGCGGGTGTGGATCAACAGCTGTTCGAGCACCACGCCGAGGGCGTAGGTCTTGCCCGATCCGCTCTGCCCGCACCAGAAGGTGTGGCGGTTGAAGCGCTCCGCGATGAGGTGCGCGTCGGTGCCGTCCGCCGTCCCGATCCTGAGGTTGACCATTCTCGGGATGCTAGCCGCGATCGCTCCCCGGGTGGCTGGTGGTCGGCAGACGCGCGGAGGGGGCGTGCGCTCAATCGCCGGCGAGCTCGGCCAGCACCTTCGCCACCCTGCGGTCGCGGGTCGCGGCGGACTTGGCGGCTTCCACGGCCAGCACGTGCGCCCGCTGATGGCTGTACGACAGCCGGGCCCACGCCTCGGCGGCGGAAGGGTCGCGGTGCAGCGCCTCGGCGAGTGCAGCGGGAACCTCGACCACGCGAGGGGCGTCGTCGACGGCCAGCGCCACCTCGATCTCGTCGCCCGCACCGCGCCCCGTCGCCGCCCGCGTCTCGGCGTTGAAGGAGAGCAGGAACCTGCCGCCCATGGACGCGATCGTGCTGCGGTAGGTGTAGCCCCCGTCGACCGTGACGACCACCGGCACGCGCTTGCCCCGGCCGAAGCCCAGCACCACGTCCTCGGGCACGACGATGCCGACGTTGTTCCCACCGCTCGCCCACAGGGTCGTGCGGAACGTCGCCGTGGGGTTGGCTTCGCCGGAAAGCATCAGGCCTCCTCGACAGGGGATCGATGCGGGTACTGACCGGCGCCGGCCAGCGGACTCATCGGCCCGCGAGTGGACGCGAGTGGACCGACACCCGCCGAGCGCCTCGAGGCGTGGTGACACCTCGTTACGCGAGTGATATGTTGTTACTGCGCCCGATCGGACGGGCTGCCCCCAGAAGGAGTCCACGCGTGAGCGCGAAGATCGCCGGGCCAGGTGCGCAACCGCGACCCCGCCGTGAGCGCACCCGCCTGGCCACCGTGGAAGAGATCAAGGCGACGGCGTTCCGTCTCATGCGCGAGCAGGGCAGCACCGACGTGCGTTTCGCCGACATCGCCCGCGCCATGGGCGTGACCGGCCCTGCCCTCTATCGCTACTTCGACGGCCGGGACGAGCTCCTCACGGCCCTGATGGCCGACGGATACGACACCCTCGGCCGCTGCATCGCCGAGGCGCGCACGGGCGTCCCGGATGCCGACCTGGGGGGGCGCTTGCTCGCTCTCGCACGGGCGTTCCGCGACTGGGCCCGCGCCGAGCCGTACCAGTTTGCTCTGGTGTTCGGCATGCCGGTCCCGGGCTACGCCGCACCGAGCACGGCCCTCACCGTGGCAGCCGACGGCGCGATCGACCAGCTCGCCAACCTGTTCGTCGACGCGTCCGGGCGAGGTGTGCTGCGACCACCGCTGATCCGCGAGGTGTCCGTCCCGTCGGTCGACTGGCAGGCAATCACGCCCCTCGCCCTGGGTGTGCTGATCCCGCCGGAGAGCCTCCAGGCGATGCTGCAGCTCTGGGCGATGCTCCTGGGCTTCGCGTCGCTGGAGGTCTACGGCCAGCTCGACTGGATGAGTCCCGAAGCGCGCGACGGGCTCTTCCTCAGCCATGTCCGGCTCGCCGCCGAGGTCGCCGGGCTTCCGGCGCCGCCACCCTGAGCCTGAGATCCGCCGGTGTCCTTGTCGATGGGGAGAAGAAGATGATCCTGGCTGTCGCGTCCGTCAGGTCTCGCGCCGCAGGTGGTGGCGCGAAGTACGGCACATGCCGATCTCGCACGGCGAGGCACTCGAGCACGGACGTTCGCGGGCCGTTGCGCGGGAGCGTGAGCTCGTGACCGCGGCGATCGTCGTGCGTGGTCTCGTCAAGACGTTCGGTCAGACGCGTGCCCTGGACGGGCTCGACCTGATCGTAGAGGCAGGCGAGGTCCACGGCTTCCTGGGGCCAAACGGCGCCGGCAAGACGACGACGATCCGGGTGCTGCTCGGACTGCTGCGGGCAGATGCGGGGCACGTGGAGCTGTTGGGCGGTGATCCGTGGCGCGACGCCGTCGAGCTCCATCGTCGGCTGGCGTACGTGCCCGGTGACGTCAGTCTGTGGCCCAAGCTCAGCGGGGGCGAGGTGATCGACGTCTTCGGTCGGCTGCGCGGCGACCTGGACCCCGCTCGCCGCGACGAGCTCCTCGAGCGCTTCGAGCTCGACCCGACGAAGAGGGCTCGCACCTACTCCAAGGGCAACCGGCAGAAGGTGGGCCTGGTGGCAGCCTTGGCCTCCCGCGCCGAGCTGCTGATCCTCGACGAGCCGACGTCGGGCCTCGACCCGCTGATGGAGTCGGTCTTCCAGGACTGCATCAGCGAGGTCAAGGCAGAGGGCCGAACGGTGCTGCTGTCCAGCCACATCCTGGCCGAGGTCGAGGCGCTGTGCGACCGGGTCAGCATCATCCGTGCAGGTCGCACGCGACGAAGCGGGACGCTCGACGAGCTCAGGCACCTGGCCCGCACGTCGATCTCCGCGCAGACCAAGCGTCCCGCCGGGGCCCTGACCGGCCTGCCCGGCGTCCACGGCCTCGTGATCGATGGGACACGCGTCCGCTTCGACGTCGACACCGATCACCTCGACGACGCCGTGCGCCTGCTCGGCGAACTGGGCCTGCGCAGCCTGAACTGCCACCCACCCACGCTCGAGGAGCTGTTCCTGGGGCAGTACCGCGACGAGCCCGCCGGCGACGGGGTCAGCGTCGAGCCCGATCGCGAGACCGTGCCGTGACGACGACGATCACGGGCCTGACGGGCGCCACCACGCTGACGCGATTCGTCGTGCGCCGGGACCGGGTGCGGATCGTGGTCTGGGTCGCTGGGATCGCCCTCCTGATGACCCTGATGGCGGCGAGCGTCAAAGGGCTGTTCCCCACCCAGGCCGCCCTTGACCAGGCGGCCGTCGCGTCCCAGGGGAACGCCGCCGCCATCGCGTTCAACGGTCCCGATCAGGGCCTGGACACCCTCGGCGGAGAAGTGGCGTTCCAGGCCGGAGCGATGGGCCTGGTGGTCGTGGCCCTGATGAGCATGCTGATGATCGGCAGGCTCACCCGCGGGGAGGAAGAGTCCGGCCGCCTGGAGATGTTGCGCTCGTTGCCGGTCGGAAGCCAGGCACCCACCACCGCCGCCGCCCTCATCGTGGCCGCCATGAACCTGGCCGTCGGCGTTCTGGTGACGCTCGCCCTGCTCAGTGCGCATCTCCCGCTGGCCGGATCGGTCGTCTTCGGGGTCTCCTTCACCCTGACCGGGTTGCTGTTCGCCGGCGTGGCTCTGGTGGCAGCACAGGTCACCGAGAACACCCGGGTGGTGTACGGCATCACCGGGGCAGTGCTGGGCGCGTCGTTCGTGCTGCGCGCCATGGGCGACATCGGCGACGGCACCCTGTCGTGGTTCTCGCCGCTCGGGTGGGCGCAGAAGACGCGCCCGTTCGCAGGTGAACGGTGGTGGCCCTTCGTGCCACTGCTCGTGATGACCGCTGCGCTGATCGTGGCCAACGGCGCACTGGCCGCCAGGCGAGATCTTGGCGGCGGCCTGGTGCCACCCAGGCCAGGTTCACCACGATCCTCACGCGCCCTCGGGCACCCCCTTGGCCTTGCCCTTCGACTCCAGCGGGGCAGCCTCATCGGGTGGAGCATCGGGCTCTTCTTCGCCGGCCTGGCCTACGGCGGGATCACCAACAGCGTCGACAGCTTCGTCCGCGACAACAAGGCCCTCGCCGACATGCTGGCGCCGGAAGGGGCGGCCAGCCTCGCCGACTCCTACCTCGCCACGTCCTTCGGAATCCTGGCGCTCATCGGCACGGGCTTCGCCGTCCAGTCAGCCCTCCGGCTGCGGACCGAGGAGACCTCCCTGCACGCCGAGCCGGTCTTGGCGACCCCGCTGGCCCGTTGGCGATGGGCGACGAGTCACCTCACGGTGGCCGTCGGCGGGAGTGTGATCGTGCTCGTCGTCGCCGGGCTCGCTGTCGGGGTGGGTTACGGCGCCGGTGGCGGCGATCTCACCCGCCTGCCCGGCTTGATCGGCGCGGCCTTGGTCTACGCGCCCGCCCTGTGGCTGCTGGTGGGCATCGCCGTCGCACTCGTCGGGCTGGCCCCGCGCGCAGCAGGAGCAACATGGGCTGTCCTCGCCGGGTGCTTCGTGGTCGGCCTGCTCGGCAAGGTTCTGAAGCTGCCGGGGTGGGTGATGACCGCCTCTCCGTTCCAGCACGTGCCCAGACTCCCCGCCACCACCCTCAGCCTCCTGCCGCTCATCGTTCTCACCGCGATCGCCGCCGGCCTCACCGTGGCTGGCCTCGTCGGGCTTGGACGGCGAGACATCGGGTGAAGGATGCCGTGGCCGCCGTACCCATTCCCGGGGCGGTGCCGTTCTCGGCATCGGCCACGTCCTGAGATGTCGCGCTGACCAGCCGCTGACCTGCGGCAATACACGCGGACACTTCATCTGCCAACCCGGCTCCGGCCGCCCCGATCGTGATCACGCGGATTCTCACCAGTGACTCGACGGGTACCGCGGTGTACTTCGACGAGAACGGCAACCCCATGAGCGCCTCGACGCAGGTGCACCATCCGGCCTTCCAGGACCGCGTGGTCGCGGGGTCCCGCGCCTGCTGGCCACCGTGTGAGCCTGATCTGAGATCGTCAGGCCGCGGACCAACACGTCGGTGCCCGCCTCCAGGAGCGCCCACTGCTGCGACGGGCGTCGATCGCGCGACGCACGCAACTCGCTGACCGCGACCGTCATTGACGCCGTCGGGTTCGGCCGCGGTGGAGGATGCGGTCCGTGACGAGCTTCATGGACGGGCCTTGGGGCCGTCGGCGCGAGACTCCTGCAGGCTTGACGTGGGTAGCCCTGCACCACGGAAGCCTTCATTCGAATATTCAACCAAGTACTGAATCCAGGGAAATGGGAGCAGGAACATGATCCCGGAAGAAACGTTGAGGATGCTAGAGGCGCTCTCCAGTCAGTGCGATCCCGCGCCCTGGACCGCTTTCATCGAAGGAAGGGACGGCCTTTCCTTCGCTAGCTTCATCCAGACTGGAGAAGGCGACGGTCGCGGGCAAGACATATACGTCAGACAAGATGGCGGCCCGGCGAACGCCGCGTGCCTGGACCTCATCGCGGCCGCACGGACGTGGCTCCCCGACCTCATTTCAGAAATACGGGAAGCCCGCTCATGAGTGGGCCTTCGGACCCGAACCTCTGGCGGCGCTGGTGCGGGTCTGCTGCAGGTTGGGTGACACCGCTTTCGAGGGCCAGGGGTCCTCGGGGACGATGTCGCCATGCCGAAGAAGTACCCACTTGAGTTCTAGAGGGACATGGCCGGGCCAGGACGTTCTTCAAGCAGGATCCGGCTTTGCAAGGCTATCCAACCAACTGGGACTGCTGGCTTGCGCAGCCGGGGGAGGCACCATGACCAACGCACAGTGCCCCGTGTGTGGTTTCGCGGGATTCGCCCAACGACCGTGGACCCAGGATGGGGCTTCGCTTGAGATCTGCCCCTCGTGTGGGATTCAGTTTGGCTACGACGACGCAGCAGGCGGCGACCCTGCGCGGCGCGCTGAGCTGCATCGAACCTGGCGCGCGCGCTGGGTGAGCGCCGGGGTGCCATGGTTGAGTAACAGTCAAGTCGCCCCGGAGGGTTGGGACCCTCTTGCCCAGTTGAGATCGCTCGGTGACGAATAGGATCGTCGCTGTTGCTGGCCTTCACACGTTGTCGGACCCGAGCGTGGGGTCCTGCCGGACTCGACGCAATGAGCACTCGGAGCTGCACAGCGATGCGATCGGGCTGGCTGGGAGGGCGGACGGGAGTAGTCATGGCCGATGGATTCGAATCTGACACTCCTGCGCGCGCCCTTAAGCCTATTGTTCGGGGAACCTCGCTTGAATCCCTCTTGGTCTTCTTGATCGGGCTAGTCAATGTGGCTACACCCCTCGCGTCTGATCGAGGCGGAAACGGTAGATGGAAGCAGGCCCGAGTTGAAGCCCGGACGTTCGTGGCCGATTCGTGGGGGCCCGAACTGGTCGTCGCCAAGAGACTGGAGAGACGCAAGTTTCTGCACGGCGTTCTCATTGTCTTGTTCGTGACCGGGGCGGTGCCATCACTGGCGATCTACTTCATGGGAACTTCAACAGGACTGGACTGGCTGAGAATCGTCGGTGGGATCGCGCTCGGAATTGCAGCGATCCCGCTAGGACTAGACGGCCCGGTCATTGTGCGGGGCTACTTCATGACCATGGACTTCTATCGATGGCGAGCCGCTGGTCGACCTGACCGTTGGCATCTGACACCAGCGTCTCAGCTCCGCTCGAGGGACCTGGTTTGGGCGGCGCTGCTTGCGGCCGTGCTCGTCTGGTTCTTCATCCGGCTCGCACTCGGCTGAGCCCGGAGATCGGCGCGTATCGTTCAGGGCCACTAACACGGGCTGCTGCACGGTGACGTGACAGTTCTCCAGGGCGGCGAACCCGTCCTGCGTCGCCGGGAACCCCTGCGCGGCTTCCCCCGTGCCCCGGTGTGCCCCGTTCCAGGAAGGCGGGTGTCGCTGCACCGCACGCGCACCCCAGGGCACGGGGGCATCGGCAACGCGGATCGGACCCGTGGCGCTCGACCTGCGGAAACGCGGACCGGTGGTCTGGCGGCACCCGCTCTTGCCACGCGGGCCTCCGGCCGTCGAGCCGCCCCAGACCTGCGCTGCGGGCGGCGCGTGGGCGACGAGGACAGCGACGACACGAGGCTTCACGTCTCGAGCCATAACGTCAGCAGCCCGCTGACCTGCATGGATGCAGTGCGCCTGAGCGGATTCGAACCGCCAACACCCGCTTTGGGAGTACGTGCGAACCCCCAGGCCAAGCCGGTGAACTGCGGCAACACTCGCCGCCAGTGCCCCCGATGCGAGGGCTACGCGGATTCTGCAGCCCATGCGTCGCCCACGCGCCGCTGCCCTGCCAGTCTCCTGCCGCTGCGGCTACGCCAGGGCGTCGGCGACGGAGCAGCTCGCACCGCACTGAGGACAAGAGACTCGGCCGAACAGCTGTAGGAGTTCCCCTGAGACCGCTGCGTGGTTGTGTGCCCGGCAGAGCGCGAGCAGGCGCGCTTCCGCCGCCCCGAGCTCCCCCGGGTCTGCCGGCTGGACGGGTAGGCCGTCACCAACCGCGTCAGGGTCCGCTGGAGCTAAGAGTGCGCCATCCACGAGCCCCAGGTAGATGTACTCCTTGCACGACGGGCACTCCAGCTCGACCTCCTCGTTGACCAGACGATCCAGGTCCCGCTGCCAGATCGAAAGGTCCTCGAAGGCGGCGAGGACCTCGAGCCCGTACGTCCCGACAAATGGTCGACGGCAACTTCCGGACCGACCCACCGAGGCTCGTCGACGACGAGCCCCGCCTGCGCTGACCCCTGTAGGGCCCCGCTTCGGTCCCCTGGGCGCTCGGCGCGCCGCACGGCGATCCCTTATCGATGCATCGCGTGCGGTGCGCTCATGGCTGAGCCAACGGGTTGCGCGTCACGAACAGGTCGACCTCCCCATTGGTGTCACCCTCCACCAGATCGGGGGCGCTCGACTCGAAGAGGATCCACTGCCCGTCGCCGCTGATCACGGGCCGCTGGAAGAAGGTGCCGTCGAAGTAGGGGGCGGGGTAATCACGCGGGGCGAGGGACGTCGCGCCGGACGATCGGTTCAGGACGCCGAGGTCGTCCCCTGAGATGAAGGCGACCCAGCTGCCGTCGGCGCTGAGCGAGGGCGTGAACAGCCGGTCTCCCTCCCACCGGCCGGCCGGGTCCGGCGTCGGCGCCGACGTCCGCTCACCTGTGGTGCGGTCGACCAGGTAGATGCTGATGTCCCAGATCGGTTCGGCGGGCAGGGCGGCTGCATAGGAGATCCAGCGTCCGTCGGCGCTGATGACCGGGCCGCCGGTGACCTCGAAAGGCGTGTCGTCGGGTACCGACACGGGCGTTGTCGTGCCGTTCTCGCGGTCCCAGAGGAAGACCTTGGTGTCGTACGGCCAATCGACGTCGCCGCGCTGCACCATCGTCCTGAAGAGGACCCAGCGTCCGTCGCCGCTGATCGCCGGACTGTCGGCATTACCGTTCACCGGGAACCCGCCGGCCGCGGCGGACACCGCGCGGGTGGTTCCGTCCAGGCGGTCCGCCACATACACCTCGGCCGTGGTGTCCGAACGAACGTACGTGATCCAGCGGCCGTCGGCGCTGATGGACGGGTCAAAGTAGTAGCCGCCGGCCCCAGGGCCTGTGAGGCCCAGGAGTGACAGCCCGCCCGTGGTTCGGTCCCAGACGACAATGTCCCATGCGCCGTTCTCGTCGCCGCTGACGAGGTTGGAGGCGTCGGAGACGAAGACGACCCAGCGACCGTCGGCGCTCATTGTCGGGTGTTCGGAACGACCGTTGGCCGCCGATCCGTCCGGGGCCTGTGAGAGGCGCTTGCGCACACCGGTGGTGCGATCCCACAGGTAGACGTCCGACCGGTAGCCGCCGGCGCCGACGAGCTCCTCGGCCCACGTGTCGAAGACCACCCACCGCCCGTCGTGGCTGAGGGTCCAGTTCGACACGTTCGACGGGGTCCCCGTAGGCCCGACGAGGAACGTGTCGGGCACCGGCGGGACCGGCGGGACCGGGGCGTTCTTGTGCCGGTACTCATCGGAGGAGACGATGGACGCGATGATCTCCTCGTCTCGGTGCCCAGCCTGAATCAGGCCCACCCACGTCGCCTGGCCCGAGGGGTCGATGTGGCGGTCAAGCAGAGTCGCGTAGTAGCTGTCGACGACCGTCGTGAGGTGCTCGGTCGAGTAGAGGAACCCGCGCGCGACGTCGCCTCGCGTGAGGCCTGCGCGCATGGTGTTCAACCACCAGCTCACCTCGTCCGCCGCGGGCGTGCGCCCGAGGACGCTCTGGTAGAGGCCGGTGACCCAGCCGGACGGCGTCGCGCCGTACTTGAGGTAGTACTCGTCGGAGGCGATGAAGCCGGCCTGGATCTCCTCGATGTGGCGCCCGCCGCGCATCTGCTGCAGCCAGAAGGCCAGGCCCGAGGGGTCGGCGCCGCGCCCGAGGTAGTGCTGGTAGGTCTCGCAGATGAGCCGCAACCGGTACTCGTCGGAATAGGTGATCGCCCTGGAGACCTCGCCGTACGGGGTGCCCTGCAGCAGGAGGCGCGCCCACGTCGCCTGGCCCAGAGCATCGGGGGCGCGCTGGAACAGGTCCTGGTAGACAGCCGTGACGAAGGCCAGGACGAAGTCCTCCGCGACCGGCGTCCACGCGCTCGTCGTCGTCGGCGCCGGCGCGGCGGCCGCCGCCGGTCGGGCGGGCTCGAGAACTGCGCCGGCCGCGGCGGGTGCGCCAGCCGCGGCGCCGGCCCCGAGGCTCACCGATACCGCCAGAGCCAGACAGGTGACCGCAGACAGCCACGACCGACGGCGTCCCCCGCGAGTACGCATCTACCAGCCCCCGCGCACCGCGGCGACCTCCGCGCAGCAGTACGGGCCAACGATGGCAGGTCGCCGGACCGCGGACAAGATCCTCGTCGCGCGTCGTGGTCCGTCCGGGCCTTCGCCGGGAACGCGCCTGCTCAGGGCACGTTCACCAGACCGACAGCAGTCCCGTCCGTCTCGAACAGCTTGCGTACGAAGTCGAGCCCTCGCTCACCTTCTCGGCGACCATCGGGCCATCAGCCAGCTCAAGGCCGGGCGCTTTCGACGCCGGCAGACACTGCCGACGTCGCCCCCCAAGATCCGTCGACATGACCGGCCATCAGGCCCGTTTGGGGCGGCCGCAGTCCAATGCAGGCCATATGCAGTCCACGTCGGTCGATCGTGGGGCCGCAGCCCGTGCACGCCTGACACAGCCGTGCCGCTGACCTGCGCAAACACTCTGTGCGCCTGAGCGGATTCGAACCGCCGACACCCGCTTCAGGAGTACGTGCGAACCCCCAGGCCCGGGCGTTGAACTGCGGCAACACGTGCCTCACGTGCCCCGGATGCGAGGGCTAAGCGGATTCTGCAGCCCATCCGCCGCCCACGTGCCGCTGCCGCCGATCGGTGCCGAAGTGGCGGCGCGGCGGCGATCGCCACCGCGATCGGGGTTTCCACCGCCACTGCAGAGATCGGGCTGACCGCCACGGCGGTCGTCGCTGGCGGCGTCGCCATGGGTCTCGACGGCCCGACGTGCCTGAATCGCCAGGACCCCGCGGCTTGCGCCGGGATGGTAGTGGGTGGGGCTGGGACGTTGGCCGGGCTCGGCGGCCTCGGCGTGGAAGCCTACGGTGTGTACGTGGGTGGGATGTCGGAGTCGGCGGAGGCATGGGACACGGCGCTGCAGCTTCACGGTCTCCTTTACGGTGGGATTGCGACCACGCTCGATGCACTTGATGCCAGCCAGGGTGAAGGGTGCGGTCCATGACGAGCCTCAAGGAGTCGACGCGCAGCAAGGCGCGGTCGCGATGGGGCACGGTCATTCCCGAGGCGGGTCTCGACGCCTACATGGCGAGTTTGTGGCGCTTCCTCGTGTCCGTGCCGGCGGTGGGCCTCTTCTGCGGGCTTGTCGTTGCTGTGTCGATTTGGTCAAGCGGGCCTTCTGGCATCCCCAACCCGATAGGGGTAGGTGCCGTCCTCGTCTTGAGCCTCGCGGCGACGTCGTCGTGGTTCGTGCTGTACGGCCGGGTGAAGCGGGCCGCAGGGCGGGCCTTGGGCCTGTCACCGCGAGATTCCCGCAGGCTCGACGTGGGCAGTACTGAACTCCTGAGTGCGTCGCTCGCGCGGATTCGCGGAGAGCAACGCCGGGAGGACCTGCCGATCGCGGTGCTCGGCGCGGCCGAGCCCTCGGGTATGCCGATGGGCGCGGGTGGAGTCGATGGGTTCCGGCGTTCGAGCGAGGGGACTCCCCGGCCGGTGGGGGGCCCGGGCAGCGCTCGTACGGTGCTGGCGCGCGTGTATCTGGTCATCGCCGTCGGCCTGGTCGTGTACACGGCGTCGTTGGGCTGGCAGCCCTTCCTGGCTGTGAGCGGTGGGATGGCCCTGATCGGGATCCCCTTGGCGATCGTGGTGCTTCGTCTGCGACGGGTCCGGAGCCGACGACTGCGGATGCTCGAAGCTCAGTTGCCCGGGTGGCAGTTGTATGGCGCGACACCGGCCATGGCGGAGCTGGCCAGGCTTCGCACGGCAGAATTCCAGCCTGCGGCGAACGAGTCGTTGACCATCGCGTACGGGCCAGGTGGCATCCAGCTCTGGGCTGGATTCCGCCCGCCGCGGATGGTGTGCGCACTCCCGTGGCACGAGGTGGTCGACGTCCGCGCGGGCGACGTCCGGACCGTGGCCGGCACCACGCGCCCCGGCCTGGTGGTGCTTCTCCAGAATGGCTCTCGGCACGAGTTCCAGCTCACGCGCCGGCCCGACTTCTCGGTGCGGCCGATTACGCGTGCCCAGCTTGCGGTGCTCGTCGACGGGATCCTGGCCTCACGCCCGGTCATGGGACGCGCGAACCCGCCGCCTTGCCAACCGATCCCGCCGCCGACGCGACGATGACGAGGACGCCCAAGTCGTCGTCGGCGGACGCCACTCACCGTGCCCGGCAGACGGACCCATACCGAGTACGAGATGATCCACCTTCAGGGCGCACATGCGGCCTGAATGCTGGCCGCGATGCGGGCCAGGTAGGCCACTAGCGCAGGGAGAGCGACCGTGGACGCCCACAATGCGCATGTCGGTAGGCTCGCCGACATCACAGTTCGCCAATGGCTCGAGAACAACGCATCCCTGGTTGGTGATCTGCCGTACGTGCTCATCAGCTCTATTGATAGCGATCGTCTGGTCTCCGGCATGCCCTGGGTTCGTGCCTATCGTCTTATCAACCCCGACTGGGCGCTCTCCCTTTTTCCACTCGTGCTCTCTGGCGCATCCACCGTTGCGTTGCTGAAGGACGATCGCCTGTTTACCGGCTTCGATGAACTGTGGATTCCAGCCCGGCTACCTGTGCCGGAGCCGCCAGGTGATGCATATCTCGTCGCGCCGCGGGAGCTCGATGTCGAGTCCCCCGGGACCATCCTCCACTGGCTCAGGGTCTCGGGCTGCCGATTGGGAATAGGCGACGGCGGAGGAATGAACTACGCCGTGGCGGACTCGGCTCTCGGGCGCGACTTCGGCCTGCGGTAGGTCCTGCGCAAACGCGCTCGGTGGTCTTGCGAGGATTGTCTCGGCGAACAACCCTGAGTCTCAGCTCCAGGGCTAGTTGGCCACACCCACCCCACAAAAGCGCCCAGCCTCGGGCTGCTGCATGGCGGCATGACAGCTCTTCAGGGCGGCGAACCCGTCCTGGGCCGCCGAGACCCCTTGGCGTCTCTCCGAGGGCCCAGCCAGCCCCGCTCCAAGAAGGCGGTTGTCATGCGCCTCTCCCGCTCCCAAGGCGCGTGAATCTCGGCCATGCGAATCGGTCCCGTGACGGCTTGACCTGCGGAAACGTGGCCAGGCGGTCTAGCGCCGCCCGCTCGTGCCACGGCTGCCACACCGCCCTGACCTGCGCGGGGGACTGCACGTGGGCGACGAGGCCAGCGGCGACATAACCCTTCACGTGTCGAGACACACCATCAACAGCCCGCTGCCCTGCAGTAACACTCTGTGCGCCTGAGCGGATTCGAACCGCCGACACCCGCTTGAGGAGTACGTACGAACCCCCAGGCCGCGACCCTGAACTGCGGCAACACACGCGACAGGCGACCCCAATGCGAGGGCTCCGCGGATTCTGCAGCCCATCCGTCGCCCACGCGCCGCTGCCCTGCCAGTCTCCTGCCGCTGCGGCTACGCCAGGGCGTCGGCGACGGTGAAGCTCGCACCGCAGCGAGGGCAAGAGACCTGAGCGAACAGCTGCAGGAGTTCCCGTGAGACCGCTTCGTGGTTGTGCCCTCGGCAGAGCGCGAGCAGGCGCGCTTCCGCTGTGCCCAGCTCCCCCGGGTCTGCCGGCTGGACGGGCAGGCCGTCACCAACCGCGTCAGGGTCCGCCGTCGCCACGAGTGCGCCATTGACGAGCCCCCGGTTGATGTGGTGGCCGCACGAGGGGCAGTCCAGCTCGACCTCATCGTTGACCAGGCGATCCAGGTCCCGCTGCCAGATGGAGAGGTCCTCGAATGCCGCGACGACCTCGAGCGCGTACAGCACGTCAGCGCGCTCCGTGACTAGCTCGAGCTTGTACTCTGCGACGGGCCGGAGGGCCGTGATCTGCACGGCGTAGACGCTGCGCACGTCGCTGATCTCGGGCGGGCCGCCCCTGGAGGCGATGATCGACGCCGCCAGGAACAGGGCCGGGTCCAACGCGAGGTCGGCGCGCGATTCAGCGATTCGCGCCAGCGCAGGCAGAGCCGCATAGCTGGCGGGTGCAACGGAGCCCTGGTGGCACAGCCTCTGCCACAGCTCTCGCCACACCGGGGCGTCCCAGTCGGTCGCGGCGGCCGCGTCGTCGAGGAGAGCCGGGATATCGGCAGCGCTCCCGTACACGTCACGCAAGCCTGGCCAGTTCGTCACGAGCGACAGCCAACCACTCTCTGCCGTCGCTTCGAACGACACTGAGCGGCTTGATCGCAACCGGGAGTGGCCGCCCGCCCGCCACGACCGACTGATCGCCCTCGAATGCCGACCGCTCAGCTCCGGCGACGGGCGAACGGGCTCTGCGTCGCTTGCGCCGCTTCCGGCTTCGGGGCCAACGCAAGCCGAAGGCGAGCGATCCCCGCTTCCGCGCCGTCGATACCGGCCCAGCTCCGAGGATCGGCTGCCAGCGCCGCGAGGGCAGCTTGGAGGTGCTCCCTGTCGCGACGGCCCGCCTGATCGACGCGGTCGCTCGGGCGCAGAAGCGTCGTCAGCACGGCGAAGTCCACGAGGTGCCGGGTCCTCGCGCGATCCAGGACCACCGAGTGGGCCGCGGCCTTCGCGACCAGCGCTCCGAGGATGTTCGGTCGCCGGATGATCCCCGCTCGCCCGCCGAGGTCGACCTCCACGGCCTCGGTCCGGTCGAGGGCCTGCTGCGCGCCGGCCGTCTCGATCGTCGTGCCCCCTGACGCCCCGCGCCGGCCCGCGGCTTTCTCGCCGAGGTGCCGGGGGATCAGCACGTCGATCTCGCCGGCGCCGCGACGCCATCGATGTTGGTGGCCTTGCCAGGACTCCCCCGCCGACACGAAGCCGACGTCGGCGAGCGCGGAGGTGAAGGTGCGCAGCACGTCGGGCTCGGCTCGCACGTCGAGGACCGCGTCGACGTCGTCGGTCGGGCGGGCAGGGGCGACGCCTCGCTCGATGCAGTGCAGCCGGACCATCTGCCCGCCGACGAGGGTCCATCCGGTCGGATGGCGCTCGGCCACATCCAGGAGTCCGTTCCACGCCTCGGCCTGGGCCGGCGTCATCGGTGGCAGGACGACGGTCATGCGCCCTCGCCCCGGGCCGAGGACCAGTCGCCGATGAGCTCACGGGCGCGGGCCAACTCGCGCGGCCCGTCATGCTCGGCGAGGTCGGCAGCGACCAGCAGGAGGGGGACCGGCACCTCGGGGAGCAGGGGCGAGACGTGCAGGACGACGTCGGCGCTCTGCCCCGCGTCGATCAGCAGGTGGTCACCGATCACCGCATCGGCGTCACCGGCGTGCACGTAGCCCTCGACGTCCCCGGCGGCGGAAAGGCCCGCGCGTTCATCGGAAAGCCCCGAGAGGACCACGCGGCCGTCTGAGCGGAGCGCCGGCCCATCCGCAGCCGAGAGCCGTCGCCGGGCTGCCCGGGAGGCGAGCCAGGAGCGCAGCAGCAGTTCAGGCGCGTCGTCGGCGGCAAGGCGCTCGAGTGCTCGTCGGAGGCGGTAGGACTCGCGGGGCTCGACCCAGTCGGGCCTGCCTCCGTCGCTCAGGACGACAAGCGCCCAGGCCATCCTCGGGCTCATCGGTCGGCTGCGCCGCGGCGCGCTGGGCAGGGACGCGGCGTCAACCAGCCAGCGCCCGCCGACGAGGCGGCCGCGGACGCGCCCGTCCGCGGCTAGACGCCGGGCACGGGCCACCGACACGCCCATCATCTGCGCAGCCTCGGGCACACTGACATCCATGGACACAACCATAGCGATAACGCTATAGATGTGTCGACCGGGTGCGCACCGTCAACCGACACCGCGAAGCGGCGAGGCTAGTCGGCCACACCCACCCCAGGAGAGCGCAGCAGCCCGGGGCTGCTGCACGCGACGTGACAACTCTTCAGGGCGGCGAACCCGTTCCTGAGCCGCCGGGAGCTTCTGCGCCGACTCCCCACGCGCCCCGGGGAGCCCCGCTCCAGGAAGGCGGGCGTCGCTGCACCCCACGCGCGCCCCAGGGCACGGTGGCGTCGGCTACGCGGATCGGTCCCGTGGCGGATCGTCCGCGAAAACGCGGACCATTGGCCTAGTGCCACCCGCTCGTGCCACGCGGTCCTCGGACCGCCACCGGGCCCTGACCTGCGCTGTGGGCGGCGCATGGGCGACGAGGACAGCGGCGACACAACCCTTCACGTGTCGAGACACACCGTCAACAGGCCGCTGACCTGCATCGATGCTGTGCGCCTGAGCGGATTCGAACCGCCGACACCCGCTTTAGGAGAGCGGTGCTCTATCCCCTGAGCTACAGGCGCGTACGGCCGTCCGGGCACGACACACCCGGGCAGGCCGATGCAAGGCTAGCCGACCGACCGCACAGAGCCCCGCCCAACGCTGCCGCCGCACCGAGCCCTCGCACGGCGCTGCGCACGCGCTGAACCGTCGCCGGTCCGGTCGCCGCTAGGACTCCCGCCGGTCGCGGCGCACGCCTGCCACCAGCGCGAGCGCCAGCACGCCGAGGGCCAGCGCCAGCATGCCCCCCGCCAGCAGCGGCAGCACCGTGGTGCCGGTCGACGAGAGGCTGCCGCCGCCGCTCCCGCCGCCGCCGCCAGCCGCCGCCGCCACCACGTCCAGCGTCGTCGCGCTCGGCACCATGGCGCCCACCGCGTTGGCCACGGTGAGCCGCACCATGAGCCCGTCGTCGGCCAGGGTCGGCGTCAGCGTGGCCACGTAGGCGGTGCGGGTGGCCGGCGCGGCGCCACGGAGCACCTCGACGAGGCCCACACCGGTGATCGACGTGGTCGCGAGGCCCGCCGGCGGAGCGGTCCAGGTGTGGCCGCCGTCACGCGAGACCTCCCACGTGGGCGTGCCGCCCGAGGTGAGCACCACCCACCGCAGCGAGACCGGCGTGCCGGCCGTCGCGGACGTGGTGGCCGGCGGGGCGCTGACCAGCACCGGCAGGTCCATCACCGTCAGCGTCGCCGCGGCGCTGGTCACCGTGGCCGGGCCGGCCACCAGGGTGGAGGTCGCCACCACGCGCACCAGCCGCCCGTCGTCGGCCAGTGCCGGGGTGAGCGTCAGCTGCGGGTCGTGGCCGGCATCGGTCCAGGTCACGCCGTCGGACGAGGTCTGCCACGTCAGCGTCGGCGCCGGCCGCCCGGTCGCGGTGGTGCGGAACGTCACCGGCGCGCCCGGCACCGTGGTGACGTCGGCGGGCCTGGTCACGGTCGGCCCGACGAGCACGGTCAGCGTGGCGGGGTCGCTCGTGACGATGCCGTGCGTGCTGGTCGCCACCGCGCGCACGTGCAGGCCGTCCATCGCGTCGGTCGCGGTGAATATCAGGGTCGGCCCGGTCTCGCCCGTCAGGTCCGCCCAGCTGCCGCCCGCGTCGGACTGCCACTGCACGCTCGGGGCGGGACGCCCGTCCACGGCCACCGCGAAACCGGCGGTGTCGCCGACATCGACCGTCAGGTCGTCCGGCTGGTCGGTGAACGACGGCACGCGGTCGATCGTGATCGTCGCCGTCGTGGTCGCCGCGGTCCCGGCGCCGGTGAAGAAGGCCCGCACCTGCAGCCCGTCGTCGCCCGCCGCCAGCGTCCGCTCGTAGCTGGGTCCGGTCTGGCCCGTCACCGTGTCCCAGGTGATCCCGTCAGACGAGGTCTGCCACACCAGCGTCGGCGTCGGCACGCCACCCGCCGCCGCGTTGAACGTCGCCAGGTCGCCCGCCAGGCCGACGACGTCCGCCGGGGACGACGTCACCTCCGGACCCCACTGCACCGTCAGCGTCGCCGCCGCACTGGTGGCCGCCGGCCCGGCGACGTTCGTCGCCACCGCGCGATACGCCGTGCCGTTCATCGCCCGGGTCGTCGCCGGCACATTGAGCGTCAGGCCACTGGCGCCCGAGACGGGCGACCACGTGGACGCGCCCGGGGCCAGGGACTCCCACGTCACCGTCGGGGTCGGCGCACCGTCCACCGCCACCGTGAAGCTCGCCGCCACACCCTCGGCCACCGTTGCGTCCGACGGGTCCGAGGTGATCGACGCGACGCGCTGCACCGTGATCGTCGCCACGCCGCTCGCCGCGGTCCCGGCGCCGGTGAAGAACGCCCGCACCTGCAGACCGTCGTCGCCCGCCGCCAGCGTCCGCTGGTAGCTGGGGCCGGTCTGGCCCGTCACCGCGTCCCAGGTGGTGCCGTCAGACGAGGTCTGCCACACCAGCGTCGGCGTCGGCGTGCCGTGCGCCGAGGCGCTGAACGTCACCAGGTCACCCGCGAGCCCGACGACGTCCGCCGGGGAGGTGTCCACCACCGGCCCGTAGGTCACCGTCAGCGTCGCCACGCCGCTCGTCGTCGTCGCGCTGGCCCCGCCGACGAACGTGCTGGTCGCGACCACGCGGAAGTGCGCGCCGTCGTCGGCCGCCACGGCGTTCACGAACAGGTCTGTGCCCGTCTCGCCCGACAGGTCGTCCCAGCCGCCGCCGGCCGCCTGCCGCTGCCACTGCAGGGTCGGCGCGGGGACGAAGCCCGTCGCGGCAACGGTGAGCTGGGCCGTGCCGCCGGCCGCCACGCTGGTGTCCGCCGGACCGGTCAGGGTTCCGGTGTGCTGCACGGTCAGCGTCGCGGCGGCGGTGTCCACGGTCGTCGCGCCGGTCAGGTGGGCCCGCACCCGCAGCCCGTCGTCGGCGGCCGTCGTCGTGCGCATGTACATGCCCGACGTCTCGTTGGTCACGTCGGTCCAGGCGGTGCCGTCCGGGGAGGTCTGCCACTGCACGGCCGGCGTGGGGTTGCCCGACGTGCCCACGGTGAACGTCGCGTCGTCGCCCGCCACCACGGTCGTGGAGGCCGGCGCCGAGCCCACCTCCGGGCCCCAGTGCACGGTGAGCGTGGCGGCGGCGCTGGTCGCCGGGGCGCCCACGCCGTTGTTCGCCACCGCGCGGTAGCGCATGCCGTCCAGCGCGCGGGTCACGCCCGGCACGTTGAGCGTGGGGCCGCTCGCACCCGCGATCGCGCTCCAGGTGCTCGAGCCCACCGTCGACGACTCCCACGTGACGGTCGGCGCCGGGCTGCCGCCGGCCGACACCGTGAAGGACGCCGCCGTGCCCTCGAGGACCGTGGCGTTCGCGGGGTTGCTGACCGTCGCGGGTGCGACGAGGGTGACCGCCGCGGAGGCTGCCGTGCCGTCGATGTGCACGGAGACCGTGGCCGACGAGGCACCGAGGGTCAGCGTCACCGCGCCGGTGAGGTCGTTGCCAAGGGTGGTGTCGCCACCGGCGAGCGAGCCGGACGTGGTGGACCACGAGACCGGCAGCGCCGTCAGCTGGGCCGTCAGCCCAGCCGGCACCGCCGACGCGTCCGACATCACGATCGAGCCGGTCACCGTGGAGGTCCCGCCGCTCAGCGCGGTGGTCGGGCTGGCCGCGGCCGTCAGGAGGGCCGCCGGGAGCACTGTCGTCGCGTCGGGCGCGGTGTCGCAGTCGGGGGACGTGCGCGGGTCGGCGCAGCCCCACCAGTTGCGCAGCACGCTCACGCCGGCGCCGCGGACGGCGTCGTGGGTGGTCGTCCCGCCGGTCGTGAGGTTGCCGGACAGCCGCGAGCTGGTCACGGACGAGCCGGCGGCGAGCCACGCCGCCCCGCCGGAGCCGGCGGCCGACGACGAGACGACGTTGTCGATCAGGGCGCTGCCGGTGACCGACGTGGTCCCGTTCGGCACGTAGATCGCCGACCCGCGGGCGCCCGAGGCCGACGAGGAGGTCACCTGGTTGCCGGAGAAGACCGTGCCGGAGATGGAGACCGCCGGCGCCGCGCCGAAGGCGCCGACGTAGAGCGCGCCACCACCGAGCGTGCCGGCTCCGCCGCCGCCGCTGACGGTGTTGCTGGCGAAGGTCGAGTCCGTTACGGACACGGTGTCCGCGCCGCCGACGCCGATGTACCCCACGGCGCCGCCCGGCGCGCCGTAGGCCGTGTTGGCACCGAACGAGGTGCGCTGCACGATCAGCGAGCCGCCGGACATCGACACGGCGCCACCGATCGCCGCCTGATCGGTGTTGCCCGCCGCCGCGTTGGCGTTGTTCGCCAGGACGCAGTCGCGCAGCGTCAGCGCGTCGGGAGCGCTCGGGTCACCGGTGCCGGCGAGCACCGCGCCACCGCCGTACGTGTCGCCGGCCGGCGCGCCGCCGCGCAGCTCAAGGCCCGTCAGCGTCACGTCGAGCCGACCCGTGAGCGACGGGTCCAGGTTGAGCACGCGGGCTCCGGAGGCGGCCACGATCGTCGTCGTGCCCGACCCGGCGCCCTGCACCACGACGGTGGACGGGGTACCGATCCCGTCGATGACCAGCTCGCCGGCGGTCAGCGTGTAGGTACCCGCCGGGACCGTGACGACCCCGTTGCCGGACTCGCCTGCGAGGCACAGCGCCTCGCGCAACGTCCTGCCCGCGACGAGGTCGTCGCACCCGGCGGTGAGCGCCCGGTCGGCGGAGCTGTCGACGGCGAACGTCGTCGCGGCGACGGCCGCCAAGGGCGCTCCGGAAGCGGCCACCACGGCGGTAACTCCGCAGATCAGGGCATATCGACGGGCTCCACCACGGTGACCTGTGCGCACGTGCGGAGCCTAGGGTCTTTCACCCTCGGCCGGGCCGGAAAGGCCGCTCCCACCAGGGTGAATCCCCCCTAGGATCACCGCCAGCAGCATGTGCCGTCGAGCCGGAGGCCACCGCGTGATCACCCGCCGCACGTTCCTGGCCGCAGGGTCCGGGGCGGTCGCCCTCGGCACCGCCGCGGTGGTCGTCGGCGTCCAGGTGGCGCACCGGCCGCTGCCCCTGGAGCTCGACGCGTTGCGCGGCCTGGTGGGCTCCCGGTTCCGCGATTCCCAGACCGGCGCCACGGTGCAGCTGATGGCCCTCGGTGGCCCCGACGGCGTGGCCCGCCACGACGCGTTCACGATGAGCTTCGCCGCCGACGACACCGCCCAGCTGCCGGGCGCCATCCGCACCCTGGTGCACGACGACCGCGCCCTGACCCTGTACCTGGGCCCGGTCGGGGCGGACGGCAGGACGCTCGAAGCCGTCGTCGATCGGACCGTCTGACCGTGCCCAGCACCGCCGACGCCGACGTGCGAGCACCGGCCCGCCGCCAGGCGCGGGCCTGCGACGCCTCGTTCTTCGCCGAGCTGTACGCGGCCTGCCGCGCCGAGGAGCTGGCGGCGACGGGCTGGGACGAGGAGACGGTGGCGGCGTTCTGCGCCTCGCAGCACGACCTCCGCGAGCGCTGGTACGCCAGCACCTTCCCCGCCGCGCACTCCTGGGTGCTCATGGCGGACGACGAGCCCGCCGGCCGGCTGCTGCTGGACCGCCGGCGCGGGTCCGTGCACGTGGTCGACTTCGCGGTGCACCCGCGGTACCAGGGACGCGGCCTCGGCACAGCGGTGCTGCGCGACCTGCTCGCCACCGCGCCCGGGCCGGTACGACTGACCGTGCGCCGCGACAACCCCGCCCGACGGCTGTACGAGCGGCTCGGTTTCACCGTGCTGGCCGACGACGACGAGCTCGACGTGACGATGCAGGCCGTCCCGTGACCGGCGAGGGTCGCGCGGCCGCCGCGCCGTGGCTGGCGGCCGTGGGCCAGGACCTGGCGGTCGAGGCCGTGGAGACCGGGGAGGGCGCGGACGCCACCGGGACGCCCGCCGGGCCCTGGCGCTGCGTGGACTGCACCGAGCCGGTGGTGGCCGGGGGCTGGGTGGCGTGGCTGGTCACCCTGGACGCGCCGGGCGCCGTGCCGCAGGGCACCGTCGGCCTCGTCGTGCCAGGGCTCGGCAGCACCGCGGTCTTCGTCGTCCCGTCCGCCGCCACCACCACCGGGACCAGGCTGATCGCGACGTTCACCGTGCCCTATGTCACCACCGAGGAGGACCGCTGATGTCGCCGTACGTTGGGGAGATCCGGCTGTTCGCGGGCAACTTCGCGCCCATTGACTGGCATGTCTGCGACGGCAGCCTGCTCTCGATTGCGGAGAACGACGTCCTGTTCAACCTCATCGGCACCACCTACGGCGGTGACGGCCAGGAGACTTTCGGCGTGCCCGACCTGCGCGGCAGGGTGCCGGTGCACCAGGGCTACGGATCGGGCCTCAGCACCCGGACCCTCGGCGAGGTCGGCGGCACCGCCGAGGTCACCCTGACCACCCCGCAGCTGCCGTCGCACCGGCACACACCGCTGGGCTCCGTCGCCGCGGCCACCGGCACCACCCCGGTGGGCGCGGTGTGGGCCGGGTCCGCAAGCGCCTCGTACTCCTCGGCGGCCACCTCGGTCGACCTGGCTGGATGGGCGTTGGGCAGCAGCGGTGGCAACCAGCCGCACGAGAACCGGGTGCCGTTCCTGGCCGTGAACTTCATCATCGCCCTGTGGGGCGTCTTCCCGAGCCAGACCTGAGGAGCGCCGATGTCCGAGCAGTTCATGGGCGAGATCAAGATGGTCTCGTTCCCGTTCGCACCGAAGGGCTGGGCCGTCTGCAACGGCCAGCTCCTGGCCATCGTCCAGAACCAGGCCCTGTTCGCCCTGCTCGGCACCACCTACGGCGGCAACGGCCAGACGACCTTCGCCCTGCCCGACCTGCGCTCCCGGACGCCGATGCACGTCGGCAACGGCCACGTCCTGGGCGAGCGCGCCGGGACGGAGACCCACCGCCTCACCGTGCAGCAGCTGCCGATGCACACGCACGTCCCCCTGACGGCCACCGCCGCCACCGCCTCGTCGCCGGCAGCCGGCGCCTGGGCGCCCACGACGGCCATGCACTACGGCAGCACCGCGCAGGTGGCGATGGCCGACACGGCGGTGGCACCGGCCGGGAACGACGTGCCCCACGAGAACATGCCGCCGTTCGCGGTGCTCACCTTTGTCATCGCCCTGCAGGGCATCTTCCCGAGCCGGAACTGAGGCGCCATGTCCGACCAGTTCGTCGCCGAGATCCGGATGTTCGCCGGCGACTTCGCCCCGAACGGCTGGGCGCTGTGCAACGGCCAACTCATGCCCATCCAGCAGAACACCGCCCTCTTCTCCCTGGTCGGCACCTACTACGGCGGCGACGGCAGGAGCACGTTCGGGCTGCCGAACCTGCAGGGTTGCAGCCCTGTCGGGCCCGGTCAGGGGCCGGGCCTCCCGCTGGTGGACCTCGGCGAACAGGGTGGTGTGGAGAGCGTGACCCTGATCCAGTCGGAGCTGCCGATGCATACCCACCTCGGGCGCGCCGTGGCGGCCGACGGCAGCACCGGCAACCCCTCGGCGGCGTCCTGGGCGGTGTCCCGCTCGGGACGGGCCAGCGAGAAGCTGTACGGCACCGCCCCCGGGCCTGCCATGTCGCCCGGCACGATCGGGTACGCCGGCGGCAACCTGCCGCACCCGAACCTGGCGCCGTACCTCGTGGTGAACTTCATCATCGCGCTGCAGGGCATCTTCCCGGCGCGCGGCTGACGCGCGACGGCCCGCCTGGCGCCGTCGTGGTGCCATGCGAGGATCGGATTCATGACCACGAGCCCTGACGACCCGATGGCCAACGCCGGCGACACCGCGCTGTGGGTGGAACGCGTCGGCACCCGGCGGTACGTCGGCCACTCCTCCCGTGGCGCACGGGTGGAGATCGGCTCGGTGGGCGACGAGGGCGCCTTCTCCCCCGGCGAGCTGCTGAAGATCGCGCTGGCCGGCTGCGCCGGGCTGACCGCCGACTTCCCGCTGTCGCGCCGGCTCGGCGACGACGTGCCGGTGACCATCCGTGTCGGCGGCCCCGGCGACCCCGACGAGGACCGCTACCCCGCGCTGGCCGAGGAGATCGTCGTCGACCTGTCCGGCCTGGAGCCGGAGGTCCGCGAGCGCCTCGTCGCCGTGGTGCACCGCGCGATCGCCGAGCACTGCACGGTCGGCCGCACGCTCGCCGCCGGTGCGCAGGTGCGCACCACGCTCGCCGGGGAGCGCTGACCTGGTGCACCTCGTCGACCACGCGCTGGAGCGGGCGCTGACCATGCCGTCCGAGACGGTGCACGCCCACGTCGCGGACGTCCGGCGTCGGCACCCCGAGGCCACGCCGCAGCAGCTGGTGCGGCTGCTCGAACGCGAGTACCTCCTGGTGGTGGCGGGCGGCGGCGGTGTGGTGGGCATCTTCGCCGCCGCGCCCTCCGTGGGCACCGGCGTGGCCGCGGCCCTGACGATGGCGGACGTGGCGACGTTCTTCGCCGCGTCCAGCGCGTTCGCCCTGGCCATCGCCTCGGTGCACGGCATCGAGACCGACGACGTCGAGCGGCGCAAGGCGCTGCTGCTGGCCACCGTGCTCGGGGAGTCCGGGGTGCGCGCGGTCGGCGACGTCGCCGAGGTGTCCACCGCCCGGGTGGCCCGCACGCTGCTGACCCGGATGCCGGTGGCCACCGTGCGCAAGGTCAACGCGACCCTGACCCGCCGCGTGATCAGCCGCCAGGCGGTGCGGCAGGGCGGGCTGGCGCTCGGCCGGCTGGTGCCGTTCGGCATCGGGCTCGTCGTCGGCGTGACCGGCGGACGCGCGCTGGGCATGACGGTGGTCGAGGGCGCCCGCGCCGCGTTCGGGCCGCCCCCCGCCGTCTACCCGTGGGACCTGGCGGCACCGCCCGCGATCGTCCTGCTGCCCGCGGGATCCGCCCGCGCTACCCCGCGCTGGCGAAACCTCGTGCCACACCGTCGTAGGCGGGCTTAGCGGCGGAGCTCTCGTCCCACAGCAGTGCCGACCCGTAGCCGTCGAACCAGCCCGGGATCCAGGAGTGGGCGTCCGTCAGCCCCCAGGTGGTGACCCCGGTGCATCCCTGCACCGCCACGCAGGCCGCCACCACGGCCTCGTAGTCGTCGGCCTGCCTCGCCAGCGCCGTGGCGTCGGCCGGCAGCGGCATCCGCACGTCCAGCTCGGTGATCCGCACCTGCACGCCCGCAGCGACGAACCGCGCCAGGACGTCCTGCAGGTCGCCGGGAACCTGCCCGAGCACCAGGTGGGCCTGCACGCCCACGCAGTCGATCGGCACACCCTGGGCCCGCAGGCTCTTCACCATGTCGAGCACGGCGAGCGTCTTCGGGTTGACCGACTCGATGCCGTAGTCGTTGTAGCAGAGGTGGGCGGCCGGGTCGGCGGCGTGCGCGGCGACGAAGGCCTCCTGCATGTAGTCGTCGCCGATCAGCTGCTGGAACGGCGTGGCGCGCCGGGCGCCGGAGTCGTCGAACGCCTCGTTCACCACGTCCCAGGAGGTGACGCGACCGGCGTAGTGGGTGACGACCCCGGCGATGTGCGCCTCCATCGCGGCCCGCAGGTCCTCCGCGGAGCTGATCGAGCTGACCCACGAGGGAAGCTGGTTGTGCCAGACGAGGGTGTGCCCGTACAGCTCCTTGCCCGACTGCGCGGCGTAGTCCGCGACCTGGTCGCCCGCGGTGAAGTCGAACCGGCCGCGCTCGGGCTCGGTTCTCTCCCACTTCATCGCGTTCTCGGGCACGACGAGGTCGAACTCCTTGTCGGCGATCGCGCGGAACGTCGGCTCGGCCAGGAGCTCCGGGCTCAGCGCGAAGCCCATCGTGCGTCCCGACGCCTCGGCCAGCGCCGCGAGCGTGGGCGCACCCGTGGTGGTCGCACCTGGCGTGGTCGCGCCCGCTGCGCCCCCGCCGTGCCCGCGGCCGAGAACGACGCCGACGCCCACACCGGCTCCGACGAGCACGACGGCGGCGACCATCCCGGCGACGAGCCTCGTGCGGACGGTCATCGCGGGTAGCCCCTCCCGGCGGCTCCGACGTGCGGCAGGAGGCTACCAGCGGGTGTGCACGTGCTCCCGGATGCGCTCGTCGTAGATCCGCTCCAGGGCGGCGAGCGTCGCGTCGTCCAGCGGCGGCAGGGCCGCGGCGCGGGCGTTGTTGCGCGCCTGCTCCGGGGTGCGGGCACCCGGGATCACCACGGAGACGCCCGGCTGGTCGACGATCCAGCGCAGCGCCAGCTGCGCGGTGGTGGCGCCGTCGGGCGTCAGCGCCGCCACCTCACGCGCCGCCGCGACGCCGACCTCGTACGGCACCCCCGCGAAGGTCTCGCCGACGTCGAACGCCTCGCCGTGCCGGTTGTAGCTGCGGTGGTCGGTCGCGGCGAACTGCGTGTGCTCGTCGTACCGGCCGGACAGCAGCCCGGACGCCAGCGGCACGCGGGCGATGATGCCCACGCCGGCCGCGGCGGCCGCGGGCAGCACCCGCTCGAGCGGCTTGCGGCGGAACACGTTGAGGATGATCTGCACGCTCGCGACGTTCGGGCGGGCGATCGCGGTCAGCGCCTCCTCGACCGTCTCCACCGAGACGCCGTACGCCGCGATCCGGCCCTCGCCGACCAGCGTGTCGAGGTCGTCGTACGTCTGCTCGCGCCCCAGCACGGCGGTCGGCGGGCAGTGCAGCTGCACCAGGTCGAGGGTGTCGGTGCCCAGGTTCTCCCGGGAGCGGTCCGTCCAGCCGCGGTACGCGTCCAGCGTGTAGGCCTCGGCGACGTGCGGGTCCGCGCGCCGGCCCATCTTCGTCGCCACCGTGAGCCCGGAGGCGTCGCCGCCGCGCTCGGCGACGAAGGTGCCCACCAGCTTCTCCGACCGCCCGTCGCCGTACACGTCCGCCGTGTCGAGGAACGTCACGCCCGCATCCACGGCGGCCGCGAGCACGCCCATCGCGGTCTCCTCGCTGACCTCACCCCAGTCCGCGCCGAGCTGCCAGCAGCCCAGCCCGACGACTCCGACGGCACGGCCCGTACGTCCCAACGTCCTGGTGTCCATGCACCCGAACGTACCCCGCGCGATGATCAAGGGATGCACCGAGCGGACGAGCCCGAGCCCGAGGACGAGACCGACGGCGAGACCGAGGCTGCGGCCGTCCCCGTCCCGGAGGTCGTGGCCGTGCGACGGCTGACCGGCGACGCCGCCGCGGTGTGGGCCCTGGTCACCGACGCGCGCCGGCACGCCGCCTGGATCCCGCTGACCCGCATCGACGCGTCCGGACCGCCGGCGCTGGGCACCGAGGTGGTCGCGGTGTCCGGGCCGTTCGCCCGACGAGGCGCGCCGGGGCTCGTCGACCGGATGCGGATCACCCGCTTCGACCCACCCGCCGGCGGGCGCCCCGGCGTCGCGGTGTTCACCAAGACGGGCCGCGTGCTGCGCGGCGACGCGCGGATCGTCGTGCTCCCGGACGATGAGCCGGGCACGCGGGTGCGCTGGTCGGAGGCGGTGTACCTGGCCGGGCCGCTGCCGCGGCGCTGGACGGCGGCGGTGCTGGCGGTGCCCCTGCGCGCCATGCTGGGCCTGGCGCTGGCGCGTGCGGCCCGGGAGCGCGCGTAGCAGGGCCCGGAGGGGCCCACCCGTCGCGCCGGGGGGACGAGGGCGCCCACACCTCGTAGGCTCCACGGTGGACCGGCGAGCCGCGCGGTCCGCACCCACCGACGCGATACCCGCCGAGGAGCAGCTCTGTGACCACCTCAGCCCCCGGGGCGACCCCCCGCCGGTACCTCATGTGCGAGCCGACCTTCTACACGGTCGCCTACGAGATCAACCCCTGGATGCACCCGGAGCTCCCGACCGACGCCAACCGCGCGGTGAGCCAGTGGCGGCGGCTGCGGGACGTCTACCTCGACCTCGGGCATGTGGTGGACACCATCGAGCCGATCCCCGGCCTGCCGGACATGGTCTACGCCGCGAACGGCGCGACCGTGGTGGACGGCATCGTCTACTCCGCGAAGTTCCGCTACCCGCAGCGGCAGCCGGAGGGCCCGGCGTTCCAGAAGTGGTTCGCCGACCAGGGCTTCGTCACGCACACCGCCGAGCAGATCAACGAGGGCGAGGGCGACATGCTCATCGCCGGCGACCTGATCCTGGCCGGCACCGGCTTCCGCACCGAGCGCGCGGCGCACGCCGAGGCGCAGCGGGTGCTCGGCCACCGGGTGGTCTCGCTCGAGCTGGTGGACCCGCACTACTACCACCTGGACACCGCCCTGGCCGTGGTGTCCAGCGACCCGGCCAATCCGCAGGTCGCCTACTACCCGCCGGCGTTCTCCGCGGCGTCCCTGGAGCAGCTGCGCGAGCTGTTCCCCGATGCGCTGCTGGCCGCGGACGACGACGCCGTGGCGCTGGGACTGAACATGGTGTCCGACGGCGAGCACGTGGTGGTCGCACCCGGGGCGGTGGGCCTCGCCGCGCAGCTGCGCGAGCACGGCTACACGACGATCGCCGTGGACACCACCGAGCTGCTCAAGGGCGGCGGCGGCGCCAAGTGCTGCACGCTGGAGATCCGTAGCGCTCCGACGGCGGCGTAGTCAGCCGGGGGTTCGGGTGACGCCCGGGTTCGGGTGACGCCCGGGTTCGGGTGACGCCCGGATCCGGGTGATGCCCGGGGACCTGGGTGGTGGTGGGTCCTCAGCGGTTGAACTTGACCGCGCCGTAGAGCCAGCCGCCCAGGCTCGCGCCGCCGACGCTCATGCTCGTCACGTCGGTGCGGACCATCTGCGCCCGGTGCCCCGCGGAGTTCGCCCAGGCGTTGATCAGGCTGCTGACGCTGCCCGACGTGCAGCCGACGATGTTGTCGCCACCGGAGTGCCAGATGCCGCCGGCCGCGGCCATCGCCTCGGCGTGCGCCACCAGGGTGCCGGAGCGGGCGACGGACAGCGCCGGCAGGCCGAGGCCCTCCCGGAAGGCGTTGATACCGGCGCCGATGGCCGACACGCTCGACTCGCCGGCACCCCCGCCGGTCGGGGCGCCCGGGCAGACGAGGCCGCCGGAGGGGATGCCTCCCGCGGCCGGAGCGGCCACCGAGCCACTGGACCGGGTCGACCTCGCCGGCGTGGAACGATGCGCTGCGGCGGCCGCCGCAGCGGCGGCCTGGGCGGCGGCGGCCTGCTCGGCCGCGATCCGGGCGGCCTCGGCGGCCTGCCAGGCAGCCTCGGCATCGGTGGCGGCCTTCACCGGGGCGGCGACCCCGGCGCTGACGGTGCGCAGCGCGACGAGGCTCGTCGTCGGGTCGGCCAAGGTGCCGGAGACGGCATCGAGGCTCGTCTGAAGGGCAGTGCGCGGGGCGTCACCGGCGTGCGGGGTGGCGGCGAGCGTCGAGACGACGGACGCCGCTGCCGCCTGGGCACCGGCCCGCCCGGCTTCCTGGCGGGCCGTCCATGAGGCGAGAGCCACGATCGCGGCCTCGTCGTGCACCGCGCTGGTCTCGGCGTCGAACGCTGCGGCGGCGGCGGACACCCGCTGCTGCGCCGCAGCCAGGTCCTCCGCACGCTGGGTGCGCTGCGCCTGCACCACGACCGTCGTCGCGACCAGGGCCGTCACGGCCACCGCGGCCACGAGCAGGACGGCGGTGCGGCGGCGCGTCGAGGGGACCGCCTCGGGCTCCGGCTCGGTCCGCTGCGTCGGGATGTGGTCGAGGCCACCGGTCAGGGGCCGTGTACCGATGGTGGACGGAGTCGTGGGCGGCGCGGTGGGCGGCGTCGGCGGCACCGTGGTGGGCGGCTTCGCGGCCGGGACCACCCGCAGGGGCCGCTCGACCGGAGCGGGGCGGGCGGCGGTCGTCGTCGGGTCGAACTGGGTCGGCACCAGCGGGGCAGGCGCGGACCGGACGGTCTCGCTGGGCGTGGGTGCGGGGGCGTCGGCGGCGGAGCTGCGTTGCGTGGGCAGCCCCGCGTTCTTCCGGCGACTCTCTACCATGTCCAACCCTGCCTCTCGCGTACCGACTCACCAGAACATCCGTCGGCATGCGAGACCCGGGACTTAAGGGTCGAACCCGGCAACTTGTCGGCACAGATCGAGGACCGAGGGCCCACAGACCGGGACTGAGGTCCGGCACTGCGTTGCAGTTCGCCGGACGAGGGCGAATCAGGCCGCGTCGCTGCGGTTGCGCGCGGTGACCACCATGACGGGGCACTGGGCGTGGTGCAGCACCGCCTGGCTCGTCGAGCCGAGCAGCAGGCCGGCGAAGCCGCCCCGGCCACGGGTGCCCACCACGATGAGGTCGGTGGCCACGGAGAACTCCGTGAGCAGCTGGGCGCCGCTGCCGTCGAGCACCTGCCGCTTCACCGGCGGCGCACCCGGGATGGTGGCCAGCACCCGGTCGATCAGCACGTCCATCCCGGCCTCGACGTCACGCAGCACCTGCTCGTGGTCGATGCTCGCCGGCAGCCAGGCCAGGACGCCGGTGGACGTCGCCAGCGGCACACCCGTCACCGCGATCAGCTCGGCGCCCCACGCGGCCGCCTCCCGGACCGCGTACCGCAGCGCCACCTCGGCCTGCGGTGAACCGTCCAGCCCCACCACGACACGGCGCACGGGCGTGATCGGCGGCACCGGCCCACCGTCGGGCAGCGCCTTGCCGTCCCGGCGCAGCGGCACCACCACGGTGGGGCACTGCGCATGCGCCGGCAGCGCCGCGGACACCGTGCCGAGCAGCCGCTCCGTGAAGCCGCCACCACCCCGCGTGCCCACCACCGCCAGCCGCGCGGCGGCCGACTCCTCGATGAGCACGGCCGAGGCGTCGCCGACCGCGACGTGCGACGTCATCGCCAGCCCGGCGCCGGCCACCCGGGCCGCGGCCTCCGCCACGACGGACTGCGCGCCCTGGCGGATCGCCGTGTCGTCGAGGGCCGCGTACCCGCCGTCCAGCGACGCGGCAGCGAACGACGGCAGCGAGTACGAGCACACCAGGCGCAGCCCCCAGCCGTGGACCGCCGCCTCCTGCGCCGCCCAGTCCAGCGCGTGCAGCGCGGCGGTCGAACCGTCCACCCCGACGAGGATCACGCCATCGCTCGACATGGCACCATCGTGGCACGTTCTTGACGCATCGCTGGGGTGTGCCGGACCGCTCGGGGTTCAGGCGACGGATCGCGCCGTCAGGCGACGGATCGCGCCGTCAGGCGACGGATCGCGCCGTCAGGCGACGAGGTAGCGCATCCAGGCCGGCTCGGCCCGGGCCGCCTGCGCCCCGAACGCGACCGACCACCGGGGCGCTCGCGGCGTGAAGCCCAGCTCCCAGCCGATCTCGTGCAGCAGCCGGTCGGCCTTGCGGTGGTTGCACCGCACGCAGGCCGCGACGACGTTGGCCCACTCGTGCCGGCCGCCGCGCGAGCGCGGCAGCACGTGGTCCACCGTGTCGGCGCCGCCCCCGCAGTAGGCGCACCGATGGGCGTCGCGCTGCAGCACGGTGCGCCGGGTCGGCGGCACGGGCCGCCGCATCGGCACGTGCACGTACCGGGTCAGGCACGCCACCAGTGGCATCACCACCACGCACCGCTCGGAGTGCAGCACCCCGGCGGACTCCACGACGGTGGCCTTGCCGGCCATCACCAGCACGACCGCGCGGTGTGCCGAGACGACGCACAGGGGTTCGAGGCTGGCATTGAGCAGCAGCGCGCGGGCGGGCTGACCGCCCGGGGTGGGTGGCTCGCTCTCCCCGGCGGGCGCGGCGGCGGCGGCCGCGGCGGGCGCGATGGTCGGCACGGGCGTTCTCCTGACCGTGGCGTCGGACCGGCTGGCTGCCGACCCGTGACTGCAGGCATGTCGCGTGGTGCGGCACCAGGGTAACCTCCGGGCGCCACCGGACCGGGCTCCCGACGCGACGAGGCCCCCGACCGGTCGCGGTCGGGGGCCTCGTCGGCGCTGGGTGCTGGTTCGGTCAGGTGACCCGGATGAAGATCGGGTTGCTCTGCCAGATGCCACGGAACTGGATCGTCTTGCCGGAGCGCGGAGCGTCGATCTGCATGTCGCCACCGGCGTAGATGCCCACGTGGCCGGGCGTGTAGATGATGTCGCCGGGCAGGGCGTCGGCCCGGGAGACCCGGGTGCCGATGCTGGCGTAGCCGGACGACGAGCGCGGCAGGCTGACGCCGAGCTGCGCGTACACGTAGGACACGAAGCCGGAGCAGTCGAACCCGGCGGGGGTGGAGCCACCGGCCACGTACGGCACGCCCACGTAGCGGGCGGCGATCTCCAGGACCGCGTTGCCGGCCACCGAGGGCGGCACCGGGCTGTTGGCGACCGCGCGCGCAGTGGACCTGCTGGCAGCCGCCTTCGCCCGGGTCGGCGCCGGGGGCGGGGGCGGGGGCTTGACCGCGGTGACCGCAGGGACGTCGAGCGTCCAGGCGGCCTCGACAGGAGCCGTGACCACAGGTGCCGTGTCGAGCGCAGCACGCGCCGAGGCGGCGAGCGTGGTGGTGTCCACACCGCCCAGGCCGGCCGCGCTGTCAGCGGTCGCGAACGCCGGGGCCGTGCCGATCGCCGAGACGATCAGGCCGGACGACGCCGCGACGACTGCGGTGCGTCGACCGACGACCGCCAGCTGGGCGGTGGCCGTGGAGGCGAACTGGGTCAAGGGGGTGGAGGGGCGACACGCTGAGCGGTGCCGTGCCCGGATGGTGGAGCTAGTGGACAAACGATGCGCCTCTCCGTGCGCCTACGAGGTCAGCTGTCGGGTTCGGGTGGGAGAACACCCGGCCGTTCGCACGAACCCGAAGGTCCGTCCGCCCGGCTTCACCCCAAGGACACCGTCACCGGTGCCCACCAATGGGTCCCCCGCCCCTGCCGGCGAGTTGTCTGGAACCTCTCGCGGCGGCAGGGTTTGGCGTTCCGCTCGAGGGCTTCCAGGAGGAGGGTTCCCGGAGGCAAGACCGAACGTACCTGACGTCGGCGCCGATTGTCACGTTCCGATCACGACGGGTACGCGAGCAGATGGACGCTTGTCCGCAAGCGATCCTTCACCCGGGACCTTCGTCCCGAGGGCTCAGCCGCGGCGCACGAAGAGGTGCCGCGCGACCTCGTCGGGCAGCTCGAGCAGCACGTCCGCGCCGGGCGCAGCGACCGTGACGACCCCTGCCGTGCGCTCCACCTGCACCGATGCCCCGGGGGTCACACCGGACTCCGCCAGTCGGGCGAGCAGGTCGACGTCCACCTGGAGCGGCTCGGCGATCCGCGCCAGGACGGCCTCGTGCGGGCCGTCGGCCTCGAGGTCGACCAGCGAGACGACTCCGTCGAGAAATGCCTCCGTGGCACCCCGCTCACCGATCTCGACGAGGCCCGGGATGGGGTTGCCGTAGGGGTCGAACTGCGGGTGCTGGAGCAGCGCGGTCAGCTGCTTCTCCACGCGCTCGCTCATCACGTGCTCCCAGCGGCACGCCTCCTCGTGCACGTGCGGCCAGTCCAGGCCGATCACGTCGGTGAGCAGGCGCTCGGCCAGCCGGTGCTTGCGCATCACGCGGACGGCCCGGGCCAGCCCGGCGGGGGTCAGCTCGAGGTGGCGGTCTCCGCTGAGCACGACGAGACCGTCGCGCTCCATCCGGGCGACAGTCTGGGACACCGTGGGCCCGGAGTGGGCGAGCCGCTCGGCGATCCGGGCCCGCAGGGGGGTGATGCCCTCCTCGGTGAGCTCGTAGATCGTCTTGAGGTACATCTCGGTGGTGTCGATCAGGTCGCTCACTGCCGCCGCCTCCCGGGAGCCTCGCCGGGCACCTGCCCCGCGATCTGCATTCCTGCGTCCAGGGTAGTTGGTCGTCGCGACTATCCTCGGAACCCGTGGCGACGCCTTCCGACCTGCGCATCCCTGCCCACCTGCTCCCGGCCGACGGCCGGTTCGGGTCCGGGCCCTCCAAGGTGCGCGCCGAGCAGGTGGCTGCGCTCGCCGAGCTGGGCACCACCCTGCTCGGCACCTCGCACCGGCAGCGGCCGGTCCGCGCCCTCGTGGGGCGGGTGCGCGCCGGGCTGGCCGCCCTGCTCGGCGCCCCGGACGGCTACGAGGTGGTGCTGGGCAACGGCGGCACCTCCGCGTTCTGGGACGTGGCCACGTGCTGCCTCGTCGAGCGGCGTTCGGCGCACGGCGTGTTCGGCGAGTTCGGCGCGAAGTTCGCCGCCGCCACCGCGCGCGCACCCTTCCTCGCCGAGCCGCACGTCACCTCGGTGGACCCGGGCGGCATGACGCTGCCGGAGCGGGCCGACGACGCCGACGTGTACGCCTGGGCGCACAACGAGACGTCCACCGGCGTGACGGCCCCCGTGCACCGCATCGCCGGCACCGCGGGCAGCGGGGCCCTGGTGCTGGTCGACGCGACCTCGGCCGCGGGCGCGGTGCCCGTCGACGTGGCCGCCACGGACGTGTACTACTTCGCCCCGCAGAAGGTCCTCGCCTCGGACGGTGGGCTCTGGTTCGCGTTGGCCTCCCCGGCCGCGATCGAGCGCGCCGCCCGGCTCGAGGCCGGCGGGCGCTGGGTGCCCGAGTTCCTGTCGTTCTCCGCCGCCGTGACCAACAGCCGTCTCGACCAGACGCTCAACACGCCGGCCCTGGCCACGCTGGTGCTGCTCGCCGAGCAGCTGGACTGGATCCTCCGCCAGGGCGGGCTGGAGTGGTCGGTGCAGCGGTGCCGCACCTCCGCCGACCACCTGTACTCCTGGGCCGACGCGCGCGACTGGGCGACGCCGTTCGTGCAGGACGAAGCCGTGCGCTCCCCCGTCGTCGGGACGATCGACTTCGCGCCCGAGGTGGACGCCGCCACGCTCGCCGCCGTGCTGCGGGCCAACGGCGTCGTCGACACCGAGCCCTACCGGCGGCTCGGCCGCAACCAGCTGCGCGTCGGCATGTACCCCGCGGTGGACCCGGCCGACGTGCTCGCCCTCACGGCGTGCATCGACTGGGTCGTCGAGCAGCTCGCCTGAGCCGGCGGGACGCACCCGACCACTGAGGGGCAGCGCCCGACCGTCGAGGGTCGCGCCGGCCGCAGACGCGGCGAAGCACCGCCCGGGAGGCCCGGGCGGTGCGACACCACCACGTCAGGCGATCGTGACCTGCCGGCGCCGCAGGGCGCCGCGGGCCAGCAGCAGCAACGCACCCAGCCCGACGAGGCTCGCACCCGCGATGAGCAGCGGAGCAACGTTGCTGCCCGTCGCGGACAGCACGGCAGCAGCCGGCGCCGGGTCCTCCGCAGCAAGCACGATCGAGGTCGGCGGTCCCGCGCAGACTGCGGTCGCCGGCGGGTACGCCAGCGTCACGGTCGCGGACGGGTTGACCTCGAACGTCAGGTTGAGGGCACCGGTCGCCCAGTCGAACGAGTCGCCCTTCACCCAGGTGCCGTCGGAGTTCTTGGTCCAGCCGGGCCAGTCGGTCGGCTTTCCGTTCGCGTCGACGGTCGCTCCGGGCCACAGCACGGTGCCGGTCAACGGCAGGTCGGTGTAGACGACGTCCGCACCGTCCGGGTTGTCGAACGTGAGCGTCGCGGTCGTGTTCGGGGTGCCGGTCGGAACGAGCGCGTACTGGACGTACGGCACGTCCCCGAGGCAGAGGGCCGAAGCGGCCGCGACCTGCAGCTGGCAGACGGGCTGTGCGCCGTAGTCGCCCGTCTCCTGGAGGCAGCCGTAGGTGGTGTCGGGCGAAGGGTCCCCGGCTGCGGCGGTGGCGGGAAGGCTCACTCCGACGGTCGCGAGGACGAGCATGGCAACGGCGATGGCCGCACGGGCGAGCGATTTCATGGTCGATCCTCACGTCGTCAACCGGGACGAACATGGACATTCTGTACCACTCCGGCACCCGGGCGATGCCGACCGCCGGGTGATTTGTGGGTTCTGTCCCCCGGCGGCGCCGGTGCGGACGGTCAGGGGCAGGTGGCCGTCGTCAGGCCGTCGGAGGTCAGTGTGGGTGTGCTCCACACCGAGATCTGCCCGTCATGCAGGGGCACGGTGGCCGTGTATGACGCCGCGTCGCCCGGCTGGAGCACGGACGTCACCACCTGCACCGCCCGGCCGGCGGCCTCGCCGGAGAGGCCGCCCACCGCGCCGCCCTGGTAGCCCAGCGAGCCCAGGGGTGCTCCCACCGGTGCGTAGACGCTGATGTTCGTCCCCAGCCATCCGGGCGGCAGACCGCTGGTCGCGACGCCGGTGACGTAGTCGGGGGCCAGCTCGACCCCGTCCGGTGGCTGGTAGTCGAGGTCCAGGCGCACGGTCGCGGTGGGCGTCGGGCCGGTGCACGTCATGTCCTGCACGGTGACGTGGACGGAGAGGTAGTAGTCGAGCTTGCCGGTGGTGCCGTCGTCGAGGAAGACGCCGAGGGCGTCGTCGAACGGACCCGTGAGGAAGGCGCCGCCGATCTGGGTGGCGGCCAGCTCGGCCTGCTCGCTCTCGACGGCCGACCACACCCGCACCCGTCCCGCGCCGACCTCGTGCCCGACGGCCTGCGCGAGCGCCACCGGGTCGTCGCCCGCGCCCTGCACCACGGCGCCGAGCACCGTCGCGGCGACGTCGTTGAAGTACTGGTCGGCATCGTTGCGGTCGGCCAGCCGCAGGTAGGTGTCCCGGAGCAGGTCGTCGACGAGGTTGTCGGCGGTGAGCGTCCGTCCCGACGGTTCGGTGACCGGACCGGTGACCGCCAGCAGCGCCGCGACCGCGACGGGGTCGGTGGCGATCACGCCGTCCACCGTCTGGCCCGACTCCCGCTGCCAGCGCGCGCTGAGCAGCTGTGCGGTGCGCGGGAAGTCGGGGGTCAGTGCAGCGTCCTGCACCCACCGGCCGAGCCGGTCGGTGTACAGCTGCTGCTCCGAGTCGGTGAGCGGCAGCACGGGCTCGTCCAGCGCCGGGAAGGACGTGTTGCTGCGTTGATCGACGAGCGTGAGTGCCCCGGCCTCGACACGGAGGACGGCGAACGCACCGGGGATGCCGCCCGGTGCCCGCAGCTCGGCGGGGTTCAGGGAGACCAGCAGGTACGTGCGCGGACCGTCGAAGCCGAGCATGCCGGGGAGCAGCCGCGCGGCCCGGCCACCGAGGTCCATCGCGGAGGTCACGGCGGGCAGCGCGTCCTGGACCCGCGTCACGGCGTCGGCCAGCTGCGGCACCAGGGCTGCGGTGTCGATCGCGGCGATCTGCGCAGCCGCGGCGAGGACATCGTCCTGCGCCGCGACGATGTCCGGCGCCGCCGCGACCAGCGGCGCGAGCAGGTCCGCGAGCTGGGCGCCCGGCTGCTCGCGGGCCGTCAACGCGCTGTCGAGGGCCGTGACCACCGGGGCTACGGCGGTGACCATGTCATCGAGCGAGACGGCCACCGTGCGCACCGCCCCGAGCTGGTCGCCCGCCCACGGCAGCACGCTCGCGGCGGCCCACACCGGGTCCTGCACGGCTGTCCGGGCCCGCGCCAGGTCCGCCTGGACCCGGGGGAGCTCGGCCTCCGCCCGCGCGAAGTCTCCCTCGCGGGCCACGTCGGCGATCACGGAGACGCCCTCCTGCGCGTCCCGCAGCGCGGTGACCGCCTGGTAGCCGCGGAAGGCGAGCCAGCCCCCCGCGAGCAGCAGCACGCCGAGCGCGACGAGCAGCACCCGCACCATGCGACGCCGACGCCGCGACCCCCGCGGCCGGCCGGCTTCGGGTACGGGTGTGGCGGGGGCGGGCTCACCGTCCGGCGCGGGGCTGGCGGGGGCGGGCTCACCGTCCGGCGCGGGTGTGGCGGGCTCGCCGTCCGGCGGCGGGATCGCGGCGTCGTCCGGCGTCGCCCTGTCCACGTCACCGCTCACCGCCCGATCGTCACATAGCGGACACCGGCAATGGCGACGCGGGGGCAAGGTTCACCCGGTTGTCTCAGGCGGCGGTTGCCGCGTCCACCGCGGCCTGCTCCGCCAGCCTGCTCGCAGCGTCCGCCCGGGCCTCCGCGGGGTTCGTCACCACCACGTGCGGGCGTGCGGTCAGCTGGTAGCGCACCGTGACGTGCCAGGTCCGCACCGTCCAGATCGCCGCGCCGGTGGCGACGAGGATCGAGGCGATCGCGCCGACGCCGATGGACCACCGCGCACCGAAGGTCTCGCCGACCCAGCCGATCACCGGCGACCCGATGGGCGTCGCGCCGAGCAGGACCATCATGTACAACGACATCACACGGCCCCGTACAGCCGGGTCGGTGCTGATCTGCACCGCGGCGTTGGCGGCGGTCATCATGGTCAGCGACGCCAGACCCACCGGGATGCAGGCGAGGGCAAACGTGGTGTACGTCGGCATGAGGGCCATCACCCCGGCCGCGACACCGAACGCGAACGCCGAGCCGATCACCAGGCGCACCCGCGGCTGCTCGCGCCGCGCCGCCAGCAGCGCGCCGGACAGCGAGCCGATGGCCAGCACCGACCCGAGCAGGCCGTACTCGCCCGCGCCCTTGTCGAACACCGTGCGCGCCATGAGCGCGCTGGTCATCTGGAAGTTCAGGCCGAACGCGGAGACGACGCTCATCACCACGAGGATCACGACGATGTCCGACCGGCCGCGCACGTAGGCGATGCCCTCGCGGATCTGGCCGCGGGCGCGCTCCATCGTCGGCATCGGCCGCAGCTCGGAGGTTCGCATCGCGACGAGCGCGAGGATCGTCGCGCCGAACGAGACCGCGTTGACCATGAACACCCAGCCCGTGCCGATCCAGGCGATGAGCAGCCCGGCGACGCCCGGACCGATCATCCGCGCCGCGTTGAACGACGCACTGTTCAGGCCCACGGCGTTGGACAGCCGCTCCGGGGGCACCATCTCGGCGACGAAGGTCTGGCGCGCCGGCGAGTCGAAGGCTGCGACGACGCCCAGCACCAGCGCGAACAGGTACACGTGCCACAGCTGCGCGTGCCCGCCGAGCACCAGGGCGCCGAGGCCGGCGGCCAGCAAACCCATCCCACCCTGGGTGACCATCAGCAGCCGGCGCCGGTCGAGCCGGTCGGCCAGCACGCCGGCCCACGGCGACAGCGCCAGCGTCGGCAGGAACTGCAGGCCGGTGACGATGCCGAGCGCCAGCCCGGAGTTGTCCGACAGCTGGGTGAGCACCAGCCAGTCCTGGGCGACCCGCTGCATCCAGGTGCCGGTGTTGGCCACCAGCGCGCCACCGAACCACAGCCGGTAGTTGCGGTAGCGCAGGGAAGCGAAGGTTGCGCTCATCCGGCCGCCACCCGTCCGAGCACCCCCGCGGCGGCGGCCAGCAGCTCGCGCTCCTCCTCGGTCAGCCGGTCCAGCTGCGCGGTGAGCCAGGCGTTGCGACGACGACGGGTCAGCGCCACCTCGTCGGCGCCGACGGGCGTCAGGCTGACCACCACCTGCCGGCCGTCGGTGGGGTTCTCCCCCTTGTGCACCAGGCCCAGCTCGGCCAGGCAGCCCACGGTCCGCGTCATGGTCGGCGGCTGCACGCCCTCCGCCTCGGCAAGCTGCCCCGGGGTGGCCGGGCCGTCGCGGTCCAGCAGCACCAGCACGCTGAACATCGGGTCGGACAGCTGGGCGTCGCCCCGCTCCGCCCGCAACCGCCGGTGCAGCCGGCCCAGCGCGCTGCGCAGGTCGCCCGACAGCGCCGACGTGGCGGCGGAGGGGACGGCGGCAGGACCGACCGAGGCGTCGGTGGCGGCAGAGGGTGTGGTCACAGATCGTTACTCTACCTCATTACCTCAGGTAACGATCCGCAGCTCCGCTGGGTGCTACCCGGCCTCGGTGGGTCCCGCGAAGGGGTCGATCATCGGGACACCGAGCCCGGCGAGGTCTCGCGTGTTGCGGGTGACGAGCACAGCGCCGGACACCAGCGCAGTGGCGGCCAGCAGGGCGTCGACCACCGGCAGCGGACGCACGGCCGACAGCTCGCCCCACTGCCGGGCAACCGCGGTGTCCACCGGCAGGATCGCGCCGGAGTACCTCTGGACGAGGTCCTCCACCCACGCATCGATGCGTGCAGCCTGGACGGGGTCTCGCCGGGCGAGGCGCTCGACCCCGGCGCGCAGCTCACCGATGGTGAGCACGGACAGCAGCAGCTCCGCGGAGCCGAGCCCGTCGAACCATCCGACCACGGCCGGCGACGGGCGGGAACGGCGCAGCTCGGAGACGACGTTGGTGTCCAGGAGGTAGCGGGTCACGTCGTCGCCGGCCGCTCGTCGAGGTCGACGATCGGCGCCGGCGCGTCGTCGCGGGTCAGCTCGAGGTCGTCCAGCGGGGGGCCGTGGCGAAGAAAGTCGCGGAGATCGACCTCGACGCCCGCCAGGCGACGGTAGGTCGCGATATCGATGACCACGGCGACGTCCCGACCGTGCCGGGTGATCACTTGCGGGTTCCTCTCCGCGGCGCGCAGCACCTCGGACAGTCGTTGCTTCGCTTCCTGCACCTGCCACGCCATCGTCATCGCCTCCCCATCTAGACAGACTAGACAGGAGCGTTCAGCGCCGGCAAGGGCGTCGACGTCAGAGCGGCCCGAGGGCGCGGGGTCAGGGCCGGCCGAGGGCGCGGTACGTCCAGCCGGCCGCCCGCCAGCGCACCGGGTCCAGCACGTTGCGGCCGTCCAGCATGGCGCGCCGGGCGACCACGGCCCCGAGCTCGTCGGGGTCCAGCGCCCGGTAGTCCGCCCACTCCGTGGCCAGCAGCACCACGTCGGCGCCCGCCGCCGCCTCGAGCGCGGTAGCGGCGAACCGCAGGTCGGGCCACTTCGCGCGGGCGTTGTCGATCGCCTGCGGGTCGGTCACCGTGACGTGCGCACCCTGGAGCTGCATCTGGGCGGCCACCGACAGCGCCGGGGAGTCGCGGACGTCGTCGGAGTCGGGCTTGAAGGCCGCGCCGAGCACTGCCACCCGCCGCCCCACGATCGAGCCGTGGCACACCTCGCGCGCGAGGTCCACCATGCGTACCCGCCGACGCATGTTGATCGAGTCGATCTCCTGGAGGAACCCGAGCGCGTCCGAGACGCCCAGCTCGCCGGCCCGGGCCATGAACGCGCGGATGTCCTTGGGCAGGCAGCCGCCGCCGAAGCCCAGCCCCGCATTGAGGAACTTGCGCCCGATGCGCGGGTCGTAGCCGATGGCGTCGGCCAGCCGGGTCACGTCGGCGCCCGTGGCCTCGCACAGCTCGGCCATCGCGTTGATGAAGCTGATCTTCGTCGCCAGGAAGGAGTTGGCCGCCACCTTGACCAGCTGCGCGGTGGCGTGGTCGGTCACGACCAGCGGAGTGCCTGCGGCCAGCGGGGTCGCGTAGACCTCGTCCAGCACGGCCCGCGCCTGCTCTCCCGCGGCGGTCGGCGCGCCGTCGGCGTCGGTCGGCAGGCCGTACACCAGCCGGTCCGGGTGCAGCGTGTCCTGCACCGCGTAACCCTCGCGCAGGAACTCCGGGTTCCAGACGAGCACGGCGCCGGTGTCGGCCAGCCCGTCGGCCAGGCGCTCGGCGGTGCCCACCGGGACGGTGGACTTGCCGGCCACCACGTCACCCGGTCGCAGGTACGGGCGCAGCGCCGTGGCCGCCGCCTCGACATACGTGAGGTCCGCGCGGAACTCACCGTGCATCTGCGGGGTGCCGACGCAGATGAAGTGCACCGCTGCACCCTGCGCGTCCGCGAGGTCCGTGCTGAACGTCAGCCGACCCGTCGCGCCCACCTCGGCGAGGAGCTCGGGAAGGCCCGGCTCGTAGAACGGTGCCCGGCCGGCGCGCAGCGCCTCGACCTTGCGCTCGTCGACGTCGATGCCGACCACCTCGTGGCCCAGCCGGGCCATGCAGGCGGCGTGCACCGCGCCCAGGTAGCCGCAGCCGATCACGCTGATGCGCACAAGTCCTCCTGGCAGGCGACGACGGGTGTGCCGACTCTAGCCGGACGCTCGTCGCGGCCGCCGCGCAGCGTCGAGGCGCTCTGCGTGGACGCCACCCGCCGCGTGATAGGGAGAGCCATGCCTCCGGCCGAGTCGTCTCGCGCGCGCCGGCTCCTGCGTGCCGGGCTGGCCGGGTACCTCGTCGTCGTCGCCCTGGTCACGCTCGGTCCGCAGCCGCTGGACGGCGCCACGCTCGGGATCGTCGAACGGTCCGTCGCCTGGTTGGCGCGGCTGGGCCTGCCGGTGACGTACAACGGCGTCGAGGCCGCGGCCAACGTCGCACTGTTCGTGCCGTACGGCGTGCTCGGCGGCCTGCTGGCCCGCCGGCGGCGGTGGTGGGTGGTGCTGGTGGTGGCGTCGGCGACGTCCGCCGCCATCGAGACCGCACAGCGGGCTCTGCCCACCCGCTATCCCACCCTTCAGGACTGGCTGCTGAACACGCTGGGTGCCGCGCTCGGCCTGGCGTTGCTGGCGCTCGTTCTGCGCCATAGGCGCAGGTCCGCGGCCTAGGCTGCGCTCATGACCTCGCGCGCGCCCCGCAGCGCTGCCTCGTGACCCCCACCCGGGCGCGGAGCGCCGAGTACGACGCCTTCGGCCCCTGGATCCTGCCCGTGGAGCGCGGCGACGACGTGCCGCCGCTGTTCCGGCCGTACGTCGACCTTGACGGGGCGCGGCTGGTGATGAAGATCCCCCGGTCCCTCGACCGGCGTGACGCACGCGTCGACATGGACCTGTACGACCGCCTCGTCGTGGTGCGCACCGAAGGCCTCGAGGTGCTGGTGCGCGCACCCGCAGCGCCCGGTGGGGTGGTCCGCTCCCAGGTCGCGGCGGCTGACCTGCTCGCCGCCGAGGACAGCGTCGACCTGCTGGACGGCCGGCTGCGGCTGCACGTCGCCAACGGCGCGCCGGTCGACATGCCCTACAACGGCTCGTCCCGGGCGCTGGTGCGCGACCTGCTCGCCGAGGTCCGCCGGCTGTGGCGCCCGTCCGCGGAGCCGGTCGACGCCGCTCCCGGTCCCGCGCCATGGCTCGCGCTGGACGCCCTCGGTCCGCGCGACGTCGCTCTGGTGAGCCTGCAGCGTGAGCTGGCCACCCGGGAGCCCGGCCTGCGGCTCGTCGCGACCGACACCCGCCACGTGGTGCGCGTGCGGGGCAGCGGAGCAGCGGCCACCGTCGCCCGGGCGGTCCAGGTGGCATGGCCGACCTCGGTGCAGGCGGTGGTCGTCGCCGTCGACGACACCGAGGTGGTGGTGCTGCACCGGCGCGACGCCCTCGTGCGCAGCAACCACCCCGTCCACTCGCTGGCCACCACGGTGCTGCCGCGCACCCGGTGGCTGCGGGTCGAGGTCGTCGAGCACCCGGGGTTCTGGCAGGTGCACCAGCTGCGGTTCGCACCCACGTCGATCACCCTGGACGTGCTGGCCGGCGGCCCGGTGGAGCAGGCCCTGATCAGCGTCCTCGGTTAGCCCACGGACGACGAGGGCCGGGCCCCGAACCTCGGACCCGGCCCTCGCGTCGTGCAGGGGGACTACACGCCCAGGGCGTCCTTGATGGGCCCGAGGGCGAAGTACACGATGAACAGCGCCGACGTGACCCACATCAGCGGGTGCACGACCTTCGCCTTGCCGGCCGCGATCTTCAGCACGACGAAGACGATGAAGCCCGCGCCGATGCCGGCCGTGATCGAGTAGGTGAACGGCATGATGATCATCGCGAGGAACGCCGGGATGGCGATCTCGTAGTTGCGCCAGTCGATGTTCGTCACCTGCATCACCATGAGGAAACCGACCACGACGAGCGCCGGGGCGGCCGCCTCGGACGGCACCATGTTCACCACGGGGGCGATGAACATCGCCAGCAGGAACGCGATACCGGTGACGACCGACGCGAGGCCGGTGCGCGCACCGTCGCCGACGCCGGACGCCGACTCGATGTAGCTGGTGTTGGACGAGACGCCGGCGGCGCCACCGGCAGCGGCAGCGATGGAGTCGACGATGAGGATCTGCTGGGTCTTCGGGGGGTTGCCCTCCTCGTCGAGCAGCTCGGCCTCGGCGCCGATGGCCACCATGGTGCCCATCGTGTCGAAGAAGTCCGCGAGCAGCAGCGAGAAGACCAGCAGGATCACCGCAAGGGCGCCGATCTTGCCGACCGAGCCGAACAGCGAGAAGTGCCCGAGCAGCGACAGGTCCGGCACGTCGACGACCTTGTCCGGCAGGGCCGGCACGTTGAGCTTCCAGCCGGTGACGTTCTTCTCGGCGTCGAAGGCGCCGATCTTGCCGACGACCTCGACGATCACGGCCAGAATCGTGGCGCCGACGATCGCGATGAGCAGGCCACCGCGCACCTTCTTGGTGACTAGCACCACGGCGGCGAGCAGACCGAGGACGAAGACGACCATGGGCCAGCCGGCGATGGATCCGTTCACCCCGAGCTGCACCAGCGTGCCGGAGCCGGCCCGGACGAAGCCCGCGTCGGCGAAGCCGATGAACGCGATGAACAGGCCGATGCCGACGCTGATCGCGACCTTGAGCTCGCGCGGGACCGCCTTGAACACGGCCACCCGGAAGCCGGTCAGCACCAGCACCAGGATGATCAGGCCCTCGAGGACGACGATGCCCATCGCGTCCGCCCACGTCATGTCCGGCAGCGCGGCCACCGAGTACGCGACCACGGCGTTGAGGCCGAGGCCCGCCGCCAGGGCGATCGGGAAGTTCGCGACGAGGCCCATGAGGATGGACATCACGCCGGCGACCAGGGCGGTCGCCGCGGCGATCAGGGCGAGGTTGGCGCCGGTACCGTCGCCACCGCCGAGGAAGCCACCGGTGCCGTCAGCGACGAAACCGAGGATCAGCGGGTTGAGCACGATGATGTAGCTCATCGTGAAGAAGGTGGTCAGACCGCCGCGGATCTCCGTACCGACCGTGGACCCACGCTCGGTGATGTGGAAGAAGCGGTCGACGCCATTGCGAGGCCCCTCGCTACGCGTGGGGGCGGCCTTCGTGGAGCTGGGGGACGCCATGGCGGAAGTGTGGCAGAACCGTGAGAGTCCTCGGTGCACCGGGTGAAGGGTTTACGTGGCCGTAACACACGGCCCCATGGCTAGGCTCGGACGGTGAGCGAACCGCAGCCCCTCGACGTGCCGACGGCTCCGGCCGAGACGGAGCCGACGGCTCCGGCCGAGACGGAGCCAACGGACCCCGCCGAGCCGCAGCCGGTGCGCGTCGACCTGTTCCGGGTGGCGCAGGTCGGCACGGCGGTGTGGCTCGTCGCGCTGCTGGTGACGGGCATCGTCTGGATCGCCACGGGCGCCTGGATGCCGGCCGCGGTGTGTGCGACCGGTGCCGCGCTGGGCGGCGTGATGGCCCGCTGGTCCCGCACCCACGACGACCGCGGGCGGCGCGCGCGCTGAACCGACCGGTCAGCCGCCGAGGGAGAGCACGACCTCGTCGACACGGGACGGATCGGTGAGCACCGCCTCGAGCGCCCAGCGCGAGCAGCCGGTCACCTGGGCCAGGCCGGCGCCAAGTCCCGCGCGGTGCACGGCGTGCACCTCCTCCCCCGTCACCCACCAGTCGACCGGTGTGCCGTCGACCCGCAGCTCGTCGTGCTCCCACCAGGTGGCCGGCGGGGTCCGTCCGGGGGTGGCGGCGGCCAGCAGCCGGCGGACCGGCTCCGGGACCGGCTGCCCCGCGCCCTGCGCCGCCTGGTCGTCGTCGAGGCGGCCGTCGGCCAGGTCGGAGGCCAGCGGGAGGTCGAGCGCCGCCGCCAGGGCCGCTGCCGGGCCGGGCACGGCGATCAGCGCGGCGAGGTCCGTGCGCTGCAGCCACATCGGCGAGTCCGCGACCGCGGCGTCCTGCGCGTGCACCACCGCCGCCCGGTCCGGACCGACGAGGGCGACGACGTGCTCCGGCGGCCGTCCCTCGCCGGAGACCCGGGACAGCGCCCGCCACACGGCGGCCGCCTCGCCCGGGTCCACCGGCCGGCCGGCGGGCAACGCGTCGAGCACCGCCGACCAGGCATCGAGGTCGAGATCGGCCAGCGTGGACCCGCCGAGCGCGGCCAGCGCGTCGGGCGGCAGGCCCGCGTAGACGGCGGGCATCGGTGGCAGCAGCGGCGTCCCCGGCAGGCCGAAAACCCCGAACCGGCGGGTCAGCCACCAGGCCGTGTAGGAGGCGCAGCGACCGTGGGCGTCCCGCACCGGCTCCACGAGCGCCGACCGGTGCTCCGTGACGACGGCCGCGAGCGCCTCCGGCCAGGACTCGTCCAGCACGGCGTCGAGGTCGGCGACCGCCCGCAGCTCGCCCAGCCACGCGCCGGTGCCGAGACGCTCGGCCACGTGCTCCAGGTACTCCGGCCAGCCGTCCAGCCAGTCGGTGACCGCCGGTCCGGCCGGCCGTCCCGCAGGGGGCTCGTCATCCGGGTCGGCGACGACGTCGTCCACCCGGACCTCCACCAGACCGGCCCGCACACCGACCGCCCGCAGGGTGTCCGGCCCCCAACGGTCCACCACCTCGACCGCGACCGGGGGCAGGATCCGCCCGTCGAACAGCCGCTCGGCGAGCGTGCCCGGCAGCAGCAGGCCGTGCGCTGGCAGCACCTCGCCGTCGGCCGCGGGCAGAGGCAGCTCGCCGAGCCAGGCGGGCAGCCGCTCGGCCTGGGCGGGCGTCAGTCGGGAGACGAGGTCCAGCACCGCGTCGGCCACGCCGCCCGCCGCGCCGGGGTCGGGCTGGTCGTCGTCGGGCTGCTCGTCGTCGGGCTGCTCGTCGTCGGGCTGCTCGTCGTCGGGCTGCTCGTCGATGTCCCACCCGCGCGCGCCCTCGTCGGCGGTGAGCACGGCGGCGCGGACGGCGTCGTGCGCCAGCAGCCCGGCCGCGTCGCCGCGGGTCGCACCGAGGCGCTCGGCCAAAGCGCCGACGGTGCCCGCCGCCACCACGCGCACGCCCCAGGCCGCCAGTCGCGCCGCCGTGGCCGGCGCCAGGTCGAGGTCGTCGTCCAACAGCACGGCGCCGCGCGCGCCGCGCACGACGCGCCCGTCCGCCAACGGCACCGGCAGGGCGTCCAGGGCTTCGCGCGTGTTCGGTTCGTCCGCCGCGGACGCGAGCGCCCGGTACACGTCGGCGCCGAGGTTCACCGGCGGCAGCCCTTCCACCAGGTCGGCGAGCGCGAGCGCGCCCACCCCCACCACGCGGGCCTGGGCGGCGAACCGGGGCGGCACCTCGACGAGCCCCGGCACCAGCCCGGCGAGCGCGGCCAGCGCAGCGCCGGGCAGCGCCGTGTCCAGGGCCACCGTGCGCTCCGGGGCCAGCAACCCGTCGGGGCCGCGCAGCAGCGGGACGTGTGCCAGGGCGCGGACCACCCGCTCGTGCAGAGCCGCGTCGAGCGCGCCCGCCGGCAACCCGATCGGGACCAGGGCCAGCGGTTCGCCGTCGGCGGCGGCCAGCTGCTGCGCCAGCGCGGCGTAGGCGTCAGCGGCGTGGTCGAGCAGGGCATCGGTGAGCGCGCCGGCCGCCACGTGCCGTCGCGTCGGGTCCAGCGGGAAGGTCGCGACGAGCAGCGCCGGCAGCGTCAGCGGGTCGTCCGTCGGGGTCGGCGCGTGCACCACCCGCGGCCAGTCGACGCCGCCGCGCGGCACCGCCCAGGTGACCGCCCAGTCCAGCGCGGAGCGCTCCTCGACCGGCCGATCCGCCAACAACGCGGTCGGCAGGCGACCGGTGGCGGTCCCGGTCTCCCACCGCTCGGCGACATCGGCGATGCGCCGCACCCGCTCCGGCGTCTCGACGACCACCTCCACCAGGGCAGGCAGCGCGAGCAGCAGCGGGTCGCCGACTGCGGCCAGCAGTGCCGCCACCTCGTCGGCGGCCACCTCGTCGCGCAGCGTGAGCACGACGACCGTGTCGTACCCGGTGGGTGGGCGGCCCTGGGCGGCGAAGGGCAGCCGCAGGGCCGGCAGCGACCCGTCGCGACGCGTGACCTCGTCGCGCAGCGCGGCGTCCGGCTCCGCCGCGAGCAGAGCCGCGGTGTCGGCCAGCGAGAACCGCACCCCGCCCGTGGTGGACAGCACGACGACCTCGTCGGCCACCGCCCGCACGGCGGCGAAGCCGACCCCGAACCGGCCGACGCTGCGGCCCTCCCGTTTGGCCGACGCGCGCATCGACGCCAACGACGCCACGCCGGCCGCGTCCAGGGGCACGCCGGTGTTGGCGGCGACCAGCACGGGCACGCCGTCCTCGTGGGTCAGGCGCAGCAGCAGACGACCTGGCACGCCGGCGCGGGCGGCCGCGTCGGCGGCGTTCTGCGCCAGCTCGACGATCACGCGGTCGCGGTAGTACCCGCGGGCGTGGTCCTCCTCGGTGTTCGCGTCCTCGCGCAGCCGCGGGGGCGATGCGCGCCACGTCCCCAGCACGCCGGCCCGCAGGCCGGCGGCGCCGAAGACGTCGGCGGTCACGGCTCGGGCGGGGGCGCCGGGATCGTCTCGTCGTCAGGCTCGGCGACGTCGCCGATCACGACGACCTCCTCGGCGTCCGCGACGTCGTCCGGCAGCGCGACCTCGTCCAGCACGACGACCGCGTCCGGCTCCACGACCTCGGGCTCCACGACCTCGTCCGGCTCCACGACCTCGGCGGCGGGCGCCTCGTCGGGCGCAGCCGGCGCGGCCGCGACCAGCTCGAGCGCCGTCTCGTCGATCAGCGGGTCCGGCGCCGGCCACTCGCTCGGCAGGGCGAGCTCGGTCTCCGAGTGCGCGCCGCAGCCGTGGTCGAGGCTGACCACGGTGCCGTCGTCCGGCGACCACTCGTTGGCGCACACCCCGAACACCTGGCCGAGCGAGCCCTGCAGCGGGACCAGGAACCCGCACGTCGCGCACGCCGCGGCGGACGCCAGCGACCCGGCCGACGTGGGGCCACGGGTGCCGCGGTACCAGCGCTGCGCGGCCTCCTCGCGACCGACCGGCGAGAGCACGCGGGCCCGCGCCAGCGCAAGCTCCTCGATGGCCACGTCGTCCAGCTCGTCGTCGCCGGTGGGACGCCAGCCCGGCACCAGCCGGGGGTCGTCCGGCCGGAACGGCAGCACGTCGCCGGGGCCGATGTCGCCGGGCCGCAGCCGATCGGCCCACGGCAGCCACGGCTTGGCGCGGATCGCGTCGGGGCCGGGCAGCAGCGAGATCTCGCACACCGTGGCCACGCGGCCGCGGGGCACCCGCGCCACCGTGACGGCCCACTCCCAGCCGCGGTAGCCGCGGGCGGTGCTGGCGAAACGGTGGGTCACCAGGCGCTCGTCCTCGTGCACGATCCCGAGGTGCTCGCCGACCTCCCCCGGGTCGTCGGCCAGCGCGACGGCCACCTCGCGGGCGAGGTCGACCGCACGGTCGAGGACGGCATCCTTCATCTCAGGCCTCGAAGTCGTCGGCGACGGCCCGCAGCAGGCTGGCGTACTTCACGGCACGCTCCCGCTCGGGATAGCGGCCGCGACGCAGGTCGTTGCCCACCTTGTCGAGCATCTTGATCAGGTCCTCGATGACGACCGCCATCTCCTCCGCGGTCCGGCGCTTGGCCTTGACCACCGAGGGCACCGGCTCGAGCAGCGTGACGGACAGGGCCTGCGGGCCGCGGCGACCGTCGGCGACGCCGAAGTCCACCTTGGCGCCGGGCTTGGGGGCGGTGACGCCCGCGGGCAGCGCCGAGGCGTGCAGGAAGACCTCGCCACCGTCGTCGCTGGCGATGAAGCCGAAACCACGCTCGGCGTCGAACCACTTGACCTTGCCGGTCGGCACGGCGCACCCCTCTCCGAGGACAGATGGCATCAGGTTACCGGGCGCAGCGCAGCGGTTTCTCGCCGGAGCCCGATTTTCGGCGACGTCAGGCGGCGATGGCCCCGGGGGCCGGCCACGTGGCGGCCGGCGGCTAGACCCCGTCGTCCGGCCGGGTCACCTGGCTTCGTCCCCGGTGCGCGGGTGCGGCAGGTGCGCCAGATGGGTAGGGGGCGGTTCGACGAGCTCCGCGTACTCCGGGTGGTGATGCAGGAACATCCGCACCGAGGTGCAGACCGCCACCACCCGCAGCCCGCGCTCGCGGACGCTGTCCAAGGCTGTGCGCACCAGCTGATCGGCCACGCCGCCGCCCTCGTAGGCCCGGTCGACCTCGGTGTGGGTGAACACGATCACCGTGTCGGCGCGCTGGTAGCGCGCGTGCCCCACGAGGGTGCCGTCGGGCAGGCGCGCCTCGAACCGATGTTCGGGGGGAGCGTCGGCGACCGTGACGGTGACCTGGTTCATCTTTCGATGGTGCGCTGCGTTCCGCGATACCGCGCGCGGCCACGTCACGCCGCGATCGGATGGACCGCTGACCAGGTCCCGGACGCCGGGTGCGTATCGTGGTGCGGATGGCCACCTTCACCGGCTACTTGCGTGCGCTCAGCGACGACGACCTCGTCGCACTCCTCATGCTCCGCCCTGACCTGGCAGCTCCGGCTCCGGCCGGGCTGTCCTCCCTCGCCGCCCGGGCCACGTCCCGGTCGAGCCTCGAACGCGCCCTGGCGGGTGTCGACGCCGCGGTGCTCCAGGTGCTGGAGGCCGTCGTCGCGCTGGAGCCGGACGGGGCGCCGACCCCGGATGCCGTCACGGCGGCGATCGCCGGACCGGACGCCTCGACCGGCGAGCCACCCGACCAGGTCGTCGTGCGGCTCGCGCTGGACGACGCCGTAGCCCGGGCACTGCTCCGGCCCGACGCCGGCCGCCTGCACGCCGCGCCGGGCCTCGCGGAGGTGCTCGGTCCGCACCCCGCAGGGCTGGCCGCCCCCCGTCGCACCGCACGCCGGGACGAGGGCCCCGGCCGACCGGACGACCGTCGGCCCCACACCCCGGCACGTGACCTGGCGGCCGTCGCCGTGCCGCCCGACGGGCACGCACCCCGCGACGCCCGGCCCCATGACCTGCGAGCCGGTGACGTACCGCCCCGCGGCGTGCTGCCCGACGACATCCCGGCCGGCGCTCGGTCGGTGCTCGAGGCGTTGACCTGGGGACCACCGGTCGGCGCGCTGCCGTCGGCCGGGTCGTCCGCCGCGCGACCCGTCGCCTGGCTCGTCACCCGGGGCCTGCTGGAGCGCGACGCACCGGGCCGCGTGGTGCTGCCGCGCGCCGTGGCGCTGACGCTGCGCCAGGGCCGCACCCACCGTGGTGTCGCCCGGCCGCCGGACCTCGCCGACGCCCCGGTGCGCCCCGCACGCGTGGTGGACGCCGAGTCGGTGGCGGCGGCCGAGCGCGTGGTCCGCCTGGTGGCGCGGCTCATCGAGTCGTGGGGACAGGCGCCGCCCGCCGTGCTGCGGGCCGGCGGCCTCGGCGTGCGCGACCTGCGGCGGCTGTCCCGTGACCTGGAGACCGACGACGCCGAGGCGACGTTCGTCGCCGAGCTCGCGGTCGCCGCGGGGCTCGCGGTCGACGACGGCGAGGAGCACCCCTCCTTCGTCCCGACCGACGAGGCCGACGCCTGGTTGCGGCGCGACGAGCCCACCCGGTGGGCCGCCCTGGCCGTCGCGTGGTTGGCCGGACCGCGGGCGCCGTGGCTGGCGGGTACCCGTGACGACCGCGGCGCGGCGCGCTCCACCCTCTCCCCCGACCTCTACCGCCGGTGGGTGCCGCGACTGCGCGCCGCCGTGCTCGCCGTGCTGGCCGGCGCACCCGAGGGTGCCGCTCCTGACGCGGACCTGGTGCTCGAGGTGCTGCGCTGGCGCGCGCCCCGGGCGGTGCCCCCGGCCGCCGCGGTCACGGCGTTGCTCGACGAGGCCGGCCGGGTCGGCGTGCTCGGCGCCGGGGCGCTGTCCCGGGCCGGGGCCGAGCTGCTGAGGCCCGACTCCGACGCGCTCCGCGTGGGTGCCGCGCTGGCGGCCGCCATGCCGGAGCCGGTCGACCGCCTCGTGCTCCAGGCCGACCTGACCGGGGTGGTGCCCGGCCGCCCGTCGCCGCAGCTGCTGGCGCTGATGGAGCGCGCGGCCCAGGTGGAGTCGCGCGGCGGCGCGGTGACGGTGCGATTCACCCCGGAGAGCGTGCGGGCCGCCCTGGACGCCGGCACCGGGGCCGACGAGCTGCTGGCTGCGCTGACCCGGCACGCGACCGGGGAGGTGCCGCAGCCCCTGGAGTACCTGGTGCGCGACGCGGCGCGGCGGCACGGCCGGCTGCGGGTCGGTGCCGCCTCGTCGTACCTGCGCACCGATGACCCCGCTCTGCTGGCCGGCCTTCCCGACGACCCGCGGCTGGCGCGGCTGGGCCTGGTGGTCCTGGCGCCGACGGTGCTGGCGGCGGCGGTGCCGGCCGCCGAGCTGCTCGAGGCGTTGCGCTCGCGGGGGATGTCGCCGGTGCTGGAGGGGCCGGACGGGTTCGTCGTGCGCACCGATGCACCGGCGCGGCGGGCCACCCCCCGCGCGGTCGAGCACGCCCGGCGCGCGGCCGCGGCGCTCACGGCCCAGGGCCCTGCGGACGGGTGGCTGTCCGCCCTCGTCACCCGGCTTCGCGCCGACGACGCCGCCGCCGAACATGCCGCCGGGGGTGCCGCGAACCCGTCTCACGTCGGCCACCTCAGCGAGGTCGGCTCCGCCGTGCACGTCGGCGCTGGCCTCGCCGACTCTCGCGGCCCCGCCGGCTCCGTGGGCCTGGCAGGCCAGGTCGGTCTGACGGGCACCGCCGCCGGTGCGCCCCCGGCGCCGGACGAGCCCGGCCTCCCGCTCGTCGGGACGACGCCCGGCGCGCCCGCCGCCGAGGCAGGAGTCACACAGCTCGGCGCGGGTGCCACTGCGGACGGCGCCGGTGACGGTGACGGCGGAACAGCGGACCCCGCCGACGCGTTGGTGCTGCTGCGCGAGGCGGTGGCCACCCGCACGGAGCTGTGGGTGGAGATAGTCGGGCCGCGTGGCACGACCGATCGCCGGCTGCTGCGACCGGTCCGCCTCGAGGGCGGCCGGCTGCGGGCGGTCGACGCGGCGCGCGAGGCGGAGCTCACGGTAGCGGTGCACCGCATCGCCTCGGTGTCACGCCAGGTCCCGGTCCTCGAGCTACCCGACCTGCTGGACCTGCCTGACCTGCTCCCCCGGCTGCAAGGAGACCCCACGTGACCGACGGCCCCCTCATCGTGCAGAGCGACAAGACGCTGCTGCTCGAGGTGGACCACGACCAGGCAGCCGCCTGCCGGCGGGCCATCGCGCCCTTCGCCGAGCTGGAGCGCGCGCCGGAGCACATGCACACCTACCGGCTGACCCCGCTCGGCCTGTGGAACGCGCGCGCCGCGGGCCACGACGCCGAGCAGGTGGTGAACACGCTGCTGGAGTTCTCCCGCTACCCCGTGCCGCACGCGCTGCTGGTCGACATCGCGGAGACGATGGCCCGCTACGGCCGACTCCAGCTCGTGGCCGACCCGGCGCACGGCCTCGTCCTGCACGCCGTCGACCGCGCGGTGCTCGTCGAGGTGCTGCGCTCGCGGCGCACCGCCGGGCTGCTGGGCGAGCGGCTGGGCCCCGAGGACGTCGTCGTGCACCCGTCCCAGCGCGGCCACCTCAAGCAGGTGCTGGTCAAGCTCGGCTGGCCCGCGGAGGACCTCGCCGGCTACGTGAACGGCGAGGCCCACCCCATCACGCTGACGCACGACTGGGCGCTGCGGCCCTACCAGGAGCACGCGATCGACGGCTTCTTCCACGGCGGGTCCGGCGTGGTCGTGCTGCCCTGCGGCGCGGGCAAGACCCTGGTCGGCGCGGGCGCGATGGCCCGCTCGTCGACGACCACGCTCATCCTGGTCACCAACACCGTCAGCGCCCGGCAGTGGCGCGACGAGCTGCTGCGCCGCACCAGCCTGACCGAGGACGAGATCGGCGAGTACTCGGGCGCCCGCAAGGAGGTCCGGCCGGTGACGATCGCCACCTACCAGGTGCTGACGACGAAGCGGAAGGGCATCTACACGCACCTCGAGCTGCTCGACGCACGCGACTGGGGGCTGATCGTCTACGACGAGGTGCACCTGCTGCCCGCGCCGGTGTTCCGGATGACCGCCGACCTGCAGGCCCGCCGCCGCCTCGGCCTGACCGCCACGCTGGTGCGCGAGGACGGCCGCGAGGACGAGGTGTTCTCCCTGATCGGGCCCAAGCGGTTCGATGCGCCGTGGAAGGACATCGAGGCGCAGGGCTGGATCGCGCCCGCGGAGTGCGTCGAGGTGCGTCTCACCCTGCCCGACGACGCACGGATGGCCTACGCCACCGCGGAGCCGGAGGAGCGGTACCGGCTGGCGGCGAGCGCGCCGGGCAAGCTCCAGGTGGTGGAGCGGATCGTCGCCCGGCACGCGGGTGAGCCCACGCTGGTCATCGGCCAGTACCTCGACCAGCTGCACGAGCTGGCGGAGCACCTGGACGCGCCACTGATCACCGGCGAGACCACGATCCGCGAGCGGCAACGGCTGTACGACGCGTTCCGCGCCGGGACGGTACCGACGCTCGTCGTCTCGAAGGTGGCGAACTTCTCGATCGACCTGCCGGAGGCGTCCGTCGCCGTGCAGGTGTCGGGCTCGTTCGGCTCCCGGCAGGAGGAGGCGCAGCGGCTGGGCCGCATCATGCGACCCAAGGGCGACGGGCGCACCGCGCACTTCTACGCCGTGATCGCCCGCGACACCGTGGACCAGGACTTCGCCGCGCACCGCCAGCGCTTCCTCGCCGAGCAGGGGTACTCGTACACGATCGTCGACGCGGAGGACCTGGACCCGCACCCCTCGCCGCCGTCGGCGTGAAGGTCCGCGGCGACCGGCGCCTCGTTGCGGCAGCGCGGCGAGGACGACAGGATCAAGCCGTGCACATCCCCCGGGCAGCGCGGCTCGTCACGACGGTGGCCCTCGTCGCCGCGTTCACGCTGGTCCCGGCCGCGGCGCTCGCCTACGACCCGCCGACGCTGACGGGTGAGCTGACCGACGTCGCGGGGGTGCTGAGCACCGGTGAGAAGAGCTCGGTCCAGTCCGCGCTCGACCGGTTGGCCGCCGACACCCGCTACCAGCTCTACGTGGTCTACGTCGGCACGTTCACCGGCGCCGACTCGGCCGAGGCCTGGACGACGACGACCGCGCAGCAGTCCGGCCTCGGTGCGGACGACTTCGTGCTCGCCGTGGCCGTGGACGCCCGGCGGTACTGGCTGGCGCCCACCGAGACGGACACCGTGACGGCCGACGAGGCCGACGCGGTGGCCGCCGCCGTGGAGGACGACCTCCGGGCCGGCGACTGGGCGCAAGCGGCGATCACCGCGGCGGACGGCATCCGCGAGGCGGCCGGCGAGGGGTCGTCGGGATCAGGATCGGGCTCCGGGTCGACCGGCGCCGGCTCATCGGGCGGGTCCGGCGGGGCGTCGGCGGGTCTCCTCGTCGGCCTGCTCGCGCTCGTCGCCGCCCTGGTCGCGGTGATCGTGCTGGCGGCACGCCGGGCGGGGCGTCGCGGCAGGGCGGGTGCGCTCGCGGACAGCGCCGGCGCCGGGCGCGCGGTCGACCCGTACGCCGCCATGCCCACTGCGGAGCTGGACTCCCGCTCGTCGTCCGCGCTGGTGGCGATGGACGACGCGCTGCGCGCCTCCGAGCAGGAGCTGGGCTTCGCCCAGGCGCAGTTCGGCGACGCCGCGACCACGGAGTTCACCGCCACGCTGGCGCAGGGCAAGACCAAGATCACCGAGGCGTTCCGGCTGCGTCAGAGGCTCGACGACGCGGAGCCGGACACCGAGGCGGACGTGCGGGCCACCGCGACGGCGATCCTGCGGATCTGCGACGAGGTGGACGCGGGCCTGGACGCGCAGAAGGCGGCGTTCGACGAGCTGCGCGCCCTCGAGGACCACGTCGAGCAGGCGCTGGACGCGCACGAGCGGGCCGCGCTGGACCTACGGACCCGGATCGACCCCGCACGCGCCACGATGGCCGTGCTGGCCGCCACCTACCCGCCGACAGCGCTGGCCTCCGTGACGCACAACGCCGACCAGGCCGCCCAGCTGCTCGACGAGGTCGACCGGACCGTGGGCGCGGGCCGCGAGGCCGCCGGCGGGGGCCAGCGTGGTCAGGCGGTCGGGTACTCCCGGGCGGCCGAGACCGCGCTCGCCCAGGTCGGCACACTGCTGGCCGCGGTGGACGGCGCCGGTGCCGAGCTGGCCGGAGCCGCGGCGCACCTGGACGCCGGGATGGCGTCGATCACCGCCGACCTGTCCGACGCCGCCCGGCTGGCCCCCGGCGACCCGGCCGTGGTGCCCGCGGTGACCGCGGCCGGCCAGGCGGTGACCGAGGCCACCACGGCGCGCACCGGCACCGGCGACCCGCTCGCCGCGCTGCGCACCCTGGCGCAGGCCGAGGCCGCGCTGGACGCCGCGCTGGTGCCGATGCGCGCCCGCGAGGAGGCGCTGCGCCGCGCACAGGGCCTGCTCGCGCAGGCGCTCGGCCGTCTCGACTCGGCGCTGCGTGCCACCGGCGACTACCTCGACACGCGCCGCGGCGCCGTCGGCCCGGAGGCGCGCACCCGGCTGGCGGAGGCCCAACGGCTGCGCCAGCAGGCCCAGGACCAGGGCGCCACCGACCCGCAGGCGGCGCTGGCCACCGCCCAGCAGGCCGAGCAGCTCGTCGGGCAGGCGTCCCGCCTGGCGCAGGACGACGTCGCGCGCGACGACGCCGCCCGCCGTGGCCCGGGCACCGGTGGCGGCGGCGGCAGCAGCAACGTCGGCGGCATGGTGCTCGGGGGGATCCTGCTCGACTCGCTGCTGCGCGGCGGCGGCGGCTGGGGCGGTGGCTCGCGCGGCGGCATGTTCGGCGGCGGCGGTGGACGCAGCAGCGGCGGGTTCGGCGGCGGCGGGTTCGGCGGCGGCGGGTTCGGCGGCGGCGGACGCAGCAGCGGCGGCGGCGGACGCAGCGGCGGCGGTGGCTTCCGGGGCGGTGGCCGCGGAGGCGGGTTCTGACCGCTCGGTCCGCCTCTTCTCGACGCAGGCCCCGCGGTTCGTAGGCAGGCTCACAGGTAGTCGCACACGCAGAGAGGGACGAACGATGACCGAGAAGCAGTCCATCTTCGGACGGATCGCACAGCTGGCACGCGCGAACGTCAACGCGTTGATCGACCAGGCCGAGGACCCGGCGAAGATGCTCGACCAGCTGGTCCGCGACTACACCGGCTCCATCGCGGACGCCGAGAAGGCGATCGCGCAGTCCATCGGCAACCTGCGGCTCGCCGAGCAGGACTACAACTCGGACGTCTCGGCCGCCGGGGAGTGGGGCCGCAAGGCGCTCGCCGCCTCGTCGCGGGCCGACCAGCTCCGCGCCGGCGGCGACGTCGCGGGCGCCGAGAAGTTCGACGCGCTGGCCAAGATCGCGCTCGGCAAGCAGATCAGCGCGGAGAACGAGGTGCGCGAGGCCGAGCCGCTCATCGCCTCGCAGCGCGAGACCGTCGAGAAGCTGAAGTCCGGCCTGACGATGATGAAGGACAAGCTCGGCGAGCTGAAGTCGCGCCGCGACTCCCTGGTCGCCCGGCAGAAGTCCGCGCAGGCGCAGCGCCAGGTGCAGGACGCGATCGGCTCGATCAACGTGCTCGACCCGACCAGCGAGCTGTCGCGGTTCGAGGACCGGGTGCGTCGCGAGGAGGCGTACGCGCAGGGCCAGGCCGAGCTGGCGGCGACCAGCCTGAACTCACAGTTCGCCGAGCTGGAGCAGTCGGACACCCAGGTCGAGGTGGACGCGCGGCTCGCGGCCCTCAAGGCCGGCGACGCCCCGAAGCAGCTGGGCGCCACACCGGTGACCGCGGCGATCGAGGCCGCGCCCACGTCCGACGCCGCACCGGACGCCACCGCCTGGGGCACCCGGCCGTAGCCCCCGGCGCCGGCCGCCTTACGCCGAGACGCAGGTGTCCTCGTCGGCGCGGGTGCGGACCAGCTCGGAGAACCGCTGCGCGAGGCCGCGGGCCAGCGAGGTCACCTGCTCCTCGCGCGCGGCGAGGTCGGTGACGAGATCGAGCTCGTCCACGTCGTCGCGGCCGGCGGCCCAGGCCGCGACCGTGGCGGGCGACACCTCGGGGTGGAACTGCACGCCCCACGCCGAGCCGATGCGGAAGGCCTGGTAGGGGTACATCGCCGACGATGCCAGCCACACGGCGCCGCTCGGCAGGTCCACCACGGCGTCGTCGTGCCACGTGACCTGCGGGGTGATGCGACCGGCCAGCAGCGGGCCGACGAGCGCGTCGGCGGCGGCGTCCGGACGCCAGCGGAGGTCGACCACGCCGATCTCCGGCCCGGGGGGCGCCGCTACCTGGACCCGCCCACCGCGCGCCACCGCGAGCAGCTGGGCGCCCAGGCAGATGCCCAGCGTCGGCACACCGGTGCGGCTCGTCTCGGCCAGCAGCGCACGCACGGCCGGCAACCAGGGCGCCTCGGCGTCCGAGTGCGCGGTCATCTCGCCACCCAGCACCAGCAGGCCGTGACCCACCTCGGCGAGGCTCGGCACCGGCTCGCCCTGGTCCAGCCGCACCAGGCGGACCGGCACGTCGAGCCACTGCGCGAACCGGTCGAGCCCGACGTCGGGGGAGCTCTGCAGCACGGTGAGCCGGGTCTCGGCGCGCGCGGAACCGTCCTGGACATGTGTCATGGAGCCGCACGCTACAACGCCGGGCGGGGCCGATGACAAACCGTGGTCGCATCGTGGGCGCGCTCCCAGCCGACGTTGTCAGCCGACGTTGTCAGCCGACACCCAGCGCGCACCCAGGGTTCGGCGCCATCATGGCTGCGTGACTGGTCCCTCTGCCACGCCCGAGGCACGTCTGCTCGTCGTCGACGACGAGCCCAACATCCGCGAGCTGCTCGCCACCTCCCTGCGGTTCGCGGGCTTCGACGTGCAGTCGGCGGCCGACGGGCTGTCTGCCCTGCGCCAGGCCCGCGACTTCGAGCCCGACCTCGTCGTGCTCGACGTCATGCTGCCCGACATGGACGGCTTCACCGTCACCCGCCGACTGCGCGAACGCGGCCAGTTCGTCCCCGTGCTGTTCCTCACCGCCCGCGACGACACTGCCGACAAGGTGCAGGGCCTCACCGTGGGCGGCGACGACTACGTGACCAAGCCGTTCAGCCTGGAGGAGGTCGTCGCCCGGATCCGTGCCGTGCTGCGCCGCACCCAGCACGTGGACGACGAGTCCAACGTGCTGCGCTACGCCGACCTCGAGCTGGACGACGACTCCCACGAGGTGCGCCGCGCCGGCCGTCCGGTGGACCTGTCCCCCACCGAGTTCAAGCTGCTGCGCTACCTCATGCTCAACGCCGGGCGGGTGCTGTCCAAGTCGCAGATCCTCGACCACGTGTGGCAGTACGACTGGGGCGGCGACGCGAACATCGTCGAGTCCTACATCTCCTACCTGCGCCGCAAGGTCGACCAGCTCGCCGACGCCGACGGGCGGCCGCTGCCACCGCTCATCCACACCAAGCGCGGCGTCGGCTACCTGCTGCGCGCCCAGTCGTGACTCGGGGTACCGCGCGGCTCGCCGCGCGGGTGCGGGCCCGACGGGCTGGGCTGGTCGCCGCGGTGGAACGCGTCTCGCTGCGGGGCCGGCTGGTCACGGTCATCACCGTGCTCGTCGCGGCCGGCCTGGTGCTGGCCGGGCTGACCAGCACGGCCCTGTTGCAGCGCTCGCTCGTCGCGCAGATCGACGACAAGCTCAAGACCGAGGGGCTGGTGCTGGCCAACCGGCAGGTCAGCGCCCTGATCGAGGGCTTGGGCAGCACCGCGGCGCCGAGCGACTACTACCTGCGGCTGCAGGCGGTCGGCATCGAGGTGCCGTGGGCCTCGCCGAGCGTCCTCGAGGCGCACGGCACCCCGCAGATCCCCAACCTGGATGCCGCCGGCGCGACGGCCCTGGCGGGGCAGGCCTTCACGGTGTCGTCCGACCACGCCGGATCGCGCTGGCGGGTGGTGGCGTACGCGGTCGGCACCGACGGCTCGGTGGTGGTCGCGCTGCCGCTGGCCGAGGCGAACAAGCTGACCAGCACGATGGCCGCGGTGCTGCTGCTGTCGGGCCTGGGCATCGTGCTGCTCGGCGGGCTCGCGGCGGGCTGGGCGGTGCGCCGTTCGCTGGCGCCGCTGGGCGCGATCGAGGACACCGCCGCCGCGATCGCCGCAGGCGACCTGACCCGTCGCGTGCCGACCGCGCCGGCCACCACGGAGGTCGGCCGGCTCGGCCTGGCGATCAACGGGATGCTGGCGCAGATCGAGCGTGCCTTCGCCCAGCGCAGCGCGTCGGAGGCCCGGATGCGGCGGTTCGTCGCCGACGCCTCGCACGAGCTGCGCACCCCGCTGGCCACCATCCGCGGCTACGCCGAGCTGCACCGGATGGGCGGGCTGCCCACGTCGGAGGACGTCGCGGACACCATGCGCCGCATCGAGGACTCGGCCACCCGGATGGGCTCGCTGGTCGACGACCTGCTGGTGCTGGCCCGGCTCGACGAGAGCCCGACGACCGCGCGCGAGCCGGTGGACCTCACCGTGCTCGGCGCCGACGCCGTCAGCGACCTGCGTGCCCTGGACCCCGACCGGCCGGCCCGGCTGACGTCGCTGTCCGGCGGCGAGCTGGCGCCCACGGTCGTCACCGGCGACGACGTCCGCCTGCGCCAGGTGGTGGCGAACCTCGTCGGGAACGTGGTGCGGCACACCCCCGCCGGCACACCGGTGGACGTCGCCGTGGGCGCGGACGCCGGCTCGGGCGTGCTGGAGGTGCGCGACCACGGCCCCGGCATCGACCCCGAGCACGCCGCCCGCGTCTTCGAGCGGTTCTACCGGGTGGACTCGTCACGCAACCGGGAGTCCGGCGGCGCCGGCCTGGGGCTCGCCATCGTCGCGGGCATCGTCCGAGCCCAGGGGGGCGAAGTGGCTCTGAGCCCGACCCCGGGCGGCGGCACCACGGTGCGGGTGGCGTTCCCCCTGGCCGCGCCGGAGGATCCTCGGACGCCTTCGGCTCCGCTGTGAGGCTACGATGACACGTCCTAGTTCCTGTCGGTGAGGTTCGTTCCCATGGGCGTCATTGACGCGCCGCAGTGGTTGCTCCCCGCATTCGTCCGCAGCGTCCACGCCGTCGGAGGCACCGCCGACCACGACGAGGTCGAGCGCACCGCCGAGAGCCTGCTGGAGCGCTGGAACGCACCCGAGCGTCGGTTCCACAACCTGCGGCACCTCGTCGCCGTCATCGCACGGGTGGACGAGCTGACGGAGGAGACCCACAGCCCGGACCTCGTCCGGCTGGCCGCCTGGTACCACGGCGCGGTCTTCGACGCCGCGGCCACCACCGCCGCGCAGATGCGCGGGGGCGAGGACGAGAGCGCGAGCGCCGAGGTGGCGTACCGCGAGCTGACCGCCCTCGGCGTGCCGGAGAAGGCGGCCGACCACGTGCGCCATCTCGTCCAGTGCCTCGATCGGCACCAGGCCGACCTGGCGGACCCCGACACGGCCGTGCTGTGCGACGCCGACCTGGCGATGCTCGCCGTGGAGCCGCAGCGCTACCGCACCTACGTCGAGGACCTGCGGGCCGAGTACGCGCACGTGCCGGTGCGGGACTTCCTCGAGGCGCGCCAGCGCATCCTGGCCAAGCTGCTCGCGCGGCGCAAGCTCTTCGTCAGCCCGCTGTCGGAAGGCTGGGAGGAGCCGGCCCGGCAGAACCTCGCCGCTGAGCTGGCCCGCGTCACCAAGGAGCTGACGCGCGTCGAGCCGGCGGCCGCGACGACGACCGGTTCGGTGGAGACGGCGACCGCTGCGCCCGGGACGGCCCCCGCGGCGGGTACCGCAGCGCTGTCCTGACCGCACCGCGGTCCTGACCGCACCGCTGTCCTGACGGCACCGCTCAGCGAGCCGCCCACAGCCCGGGCGACCGCTTCCGGATCCCTCGTCTGCGGCCGGGATCCCCGCGCTTGCGCGCGCCGACCTAGCGTCGTGGCTGGTCACCGCCCTGCGCCGGCACTCCCCGGCCCGGTGCCCGCAGGAGGATCCGATGAGCCATTTCGAGGTCGACGCCGCCCAGCTCGCCCAGGCGGCCGCCGCCGTGCGGACGCGCGGCCAGACGATCCAGTCCGAGGTCGCCGCGATGCACCGTCAGCTCGCCGACCTGCAGGCGGTGTGGCGGGGCGCAGCGGCCGGCGCCTTCGCGGGTGTCGTCGCCGACTGGTCGGCCACCCAGGCGAGGGTCGAGCAGTCGCTGGGGCAGATCAGCGCCGCGATGCAGGCCGCCTCCGCGGCGTACACCGAGGCGGAGGCGGCCGCGTCACGGCTGTTCGCCCACTGACGGGGGCGTCGCCGGCCGGCCGCCGGTGACCGGCCGGCCGCGCCTACCCTGGGCCGGTGACCGTGCTGATCGACCCGCCGCTGTGGCCGCGGCACGGCACGGTGTGGGGGCACCTGGTCAGCGACACGTCGTACGCCGAGCTGCACGCCTTCGCCGAACGGGCCGGCCTGCCGCGGCGCGCGTTCGACCGCGACCACTACGACGTGCCCGACGAGCGCTACGCGGCACTCGTCGGGCTCGGCGCAGTCCCGGTGTCCACGCGGGAGCTGGTGCGGCGGCTCCGTGCGTCGGGCCTGCGGGTTCCTGCCCGGGACCGCCGCGCCACCCCCACGGGCTGACGCGCCCCGGCCGACCCTGGGTGGCAGCCTCGGCGCCGTCGCCCGTACCTTCATCCGCCCGGCAACCCGCTCGGCGGTAGCGGGCGGACCCCGTCCCGGGGTTACCGTGGCGACGCAGGCCTTCGCAGCGCCGCCGGCCTCGCCCGAGGAGGATCCGATGAACCCCGATCCGTTCCAGCTCGACAACTCGATCAGCACGCCGGTGCTCGTGGGCGCCATCGTCGTGTACGTCGCGATGTTCGCGTTCGGCGTGTACGTGTACTGCCGGGTGGCCCGCAAGGCCGGCTACTCGCCGTGGGCGGGGCTGTGGCTGCTCGTCCCGGTGGCGAACCTCGTGGTGATGCTGATCTTCGCGTTCTCGGAGTGGCCGATCGAACGCGAGGTCAAGGCGTTGCGCGCGCAGATGCAGCGGTCCGACGCCGGGCATGCCCGGTTCGGGACGACCCCCGAGTTCGGGTCGCTCGGCGGCCTGCCCGGCCAGGCTCCGCCAGCCTTCGGGGCTGCCCCCGCCGGCTACGGGACCCCCGGCTACGGAGCCCCGGGCCCTGGGACCGCTACCCCGCCCCCCCACTCCGGCATCGCCCCCGACCCGTTCAACGCCCCGCCGAGCCAGCAGTAGCGCCGGGCGCGTGCCGTAGACCGGAGCCGGCCGGCACGCCCGGAGTGGTCACGACGTCGAAGGGGCCGGCCACCCGCAGGTGACCGGCCCCTTCGTCGACTCGCCCTCACGGGCGACTCGCCCTCACGGGCGGGCAGGGTGGTGGATCAGTAGTCCATGCCGCCCATGCCGCCGTCGCCGCCGCCCGAAGGTGCGGACTTCTCCGGCTTGTCCGCCACCACGGCCTCCGTGGTGAGGAACAGGGCCGCGATCGACGCCGCGTTCTGCAGCGCCGAGCGGGTGACCTTGACCGGGTCGGCAACGCCGGCCGCGAGCAGGTCCTCGTACACGTCGGTCGCAGCGTTCAGGCCGTGGCCGACCGGGAGGTTGCGCACCTTCTCCACCACGACGCCACCCTCGTAGCCCGCGTTGACCGCGATCTGCTTGAGCGGAGCCTCGATGGCCACCTTGACGATGTTCGCGCCGGTCGCCTCGTCACCCTTGAGGTCGAGCAGCTCGAACGCCGTCTTGCCGGCCTGGATGAGCGCAACGCCGCCACCGGCGACGATGCCCTCTTCGACGGCCGCCTTGGCGTTGCGCACCGCGTCCTCGATGCGGTGCTTGCGCTCCTTGAGCTCCACCTCGGTGGCCGCCCCCGCCTTGATGACGGCGACGCCGCCGGCGAGCTTGGCGAGGCGCTCCTGGAGCTTCTCGCGGTCGTAGTCCGAGTCGGAGTTCTCGATCTCGGCGCGGATCTGGGTGACCCGGCCCTGGATCTGGGCCGCGTCGCCGGCGCCCTCGACGATCGTCGTGTCGTCCTTCGTCACGACGATCTTGCGGGCCTGGCCGAGCACCTCGAGGCCGACGGTGTCGAGCTTGAGGCCGACGGTCTCGGAGACCACCTGGCCACCGGTGAGGATGGCCATGTCCTGCAGCATCGCCTTGCGGCGGTCGCCGAAGCCCGGTGCCTTGACGGCGACGGACTTGAACGTGCCGCGGATCTTGTTGACGACGAGCGTGGCCAGGGCCTCGCCCTCGACATCCTCGGACACGATGAACAGCGGCTTGCCGGCCTGGATGACCTTCTCCAGCAGCGGCAGCAGGTCCTTGACGTTGGAGATCTTCGACTCGACGAGCAGGACGTACGCGTCCTCCAGGATGGCCTCCTGGCGCTCCGGGTCGGTGACGAAGTACGCCGACAGGAAGCCCTTGTCGAACCGCATGCCCTCGGTGAGCTCGAGCTCGAGGCCCAGGGCGTTGGACTCCTCGACGGTGATCACGCCCTCCTTGCCGACCTTGTCCAGCGCCTCGGCGATGAGGTCGCCGATCGCCTGGTCGCCGGCCGAGATCGCGGCGGTGGCGGCAATCTCCGCCTTCGTCTCGACCTCCTTGGCCTGCAGGAGCAGCTGGGCGGTGACCGCCTCGACGGCCTTCTCGATGCCGCGCTTGAGCGCGATCGGGTTGGCGCCGGCGGCGACGTTGCGCAGGCCCTCGCGCACCAGCGCCTGGGCGAGCACGGTGGCCGTGGTGGTGCCGTCGCCAGCGACGTCGTCCGTCTTCTTGGCGACCTCCTTGACGAGCTCGGCGCCGATGCGCTCGAACGGGTCCTCGAGGTCGATCTCCTTGGCGATGGACACGCCGTCGTTGGTGATGGTCGGCGCGCCCCACTTCTTGTCGAGCACGACGTTGCGGCCCTTCGGGCCGAGGGTGACCTTGACGGTGTCGGCGAGGACGTTCAGCCCGCGCTCCATGCTCCGCCGGGCCTCCTCGTCGAAGGCGATGATCTTGGCCATGGGGCTATCGATCCTTCTCTGGGGTTGCGTGGCTGACCGTTCGGTGCCCGCGACGGACGGGACGACACCCGCGGTCATGTCCCGCGTGCGCCGACCCTCACCTGACGGTCGGGTACTTCTGTCACTCTCCACCGGAGAGTGCTAGGTCAATGGTTAGCACTCGGACCCGGAGAGTGCAAGGCGATCCGCCGCACGCGAACGCCCCGCCGACGCCCCCGACGGGGTAGGCGGCGCCCCCGCTGGTGAGGCGGCGTGGGTCGCCCCGCGGCCCCTCGGCCGGTCAGGCGGCGGGGTCGGTCCGCAGCACCACGGTGATCGCGGCGCCCGCGTCGATGGGGGACATCACGTACGTGGTGACCCCGATCGTCGTGCCGACGAGCTCGGCGGTGCTGCGCAGGTCCTCGGTGGCGTAGAACACCGTGGAGGCCACCGGCGTCTTGCCGGAGAAGTTGCCCGCCTCCACCGAGGTGAACCCGGCGGTCGTGAGCTTCGTGACCGTCCGGGTGGCCAGGCCGCTGATGCCGGCGCCGTTGAGCACCGAGACCGGGGCCGCGAGGTCCGCAGGGGGCGCCTCCGGGGTGGTCTCCACGGCTGCCGGCGGCGTCTCGGCCGTCGTCTCGGTCGGGACGACGTCCGCCGGGGTGGTCGACGCCGTCGTGGTGGTCGTGCGGGGGGTGGGGTCGTCACCGCCGCCGGGCAGATGGAAACCGCCGTTGGCGTACACGGTCACCGCGCCCCAGGCCAGCGCGGGGACCAGCACCAGCACCGCGAGGAACGGCCACCACCGGCTCCACGCCGACCGCGGGGCTCGGTGCACACCTCGGGGCGTGTCCGGTCCTGGGGACGCGTCGAACTCGTCAGTGGGGTACGGGTAGGCAGCCTTGCTCACGGCGGCAAGGCTAGTGGGTGCCGCCGTGGATCAGGACTCGACGCCCAGGCGGCGCGCCGTGCGCGCCCGTTGGCGCGAGGCGCGCATCCGGCGCAGCCGCTTGACCAGCATCGGGTCGTGGGCGAGGGCGGCCGGGTCGTCGATCAGGGCGTTGAGCACCTGGTAGTACCGGGTGGCCGACATGTCGAACAGCTCGCGGATCGCCTGCTCCTTGGC
>Ga0302263_10000012_pt1 | contig 125506 bp, 102 predicted proteins | sample II_Fen_N1_4_FD_194564 | JGI IMG/M metagenome (GOLD analysis project Ga0302263, IMG submission 194564) | Peat permafrost microbial communities from Stordalen Mire near Abisko, Sweden - II_Fen_N1_4 | ecosystem: Environmental > Terrestrial > Soil > Wetlands > Permafrost | place: Sweden: Abisko... | reverse complement strand
CTGTGCGAGTCAAGTCCAGGGGACACAGGAACTACGAAGCCTTCAAGCGAGACGTAATGTTCCATCTAGGCGGCCTGAAACTTCACCCGGTTTTCCCGGCATGATCCATGAATATCGGCGTAGACCCGAATATCGGCGTAGACCCAGCTTTTGTCATCCATCGAGTTTCCGGATCCAGAAAGCTTTGCGTCACATTCCGCGACCGCAATTCCCACAGTTTCCGAATCACACTATCTCCAGCATACTTGGCCATAGCACGCAGGAGCAGTGCTTGGCCATTGCCTTGGAAGACTCCACCATTCAGCAGCGCCAGGAGCTCGTGATTATTCCTCCAGTGATACATCACGGTGGGTTGGGCGCGCATGGCAAACCATGCGGCACTCATCTCATGGAAGGCATAGACATAGCTGTTCTCGTAGTTCATCGTCACGCTGTGGAAGAACTCCTGCGAAATGCCGACCGCCCAGCCCTTCTCGATCGATTCGGGGCTGGAAAAGTTGTACAACACCGAATCGCCGTTGGGATTCTTGCGCGGCGAATAGACAAGCACCGGAACCTGCGTACCCGAACTGTCGTACTTGAAATCGTTCTCGATCAGGACCTCGGCCACATTCTTCGGCGACCTGGAAGGGGCCACCGCATATCCCAACACGGGCTTGCCCTTGAAGCCAGGAGAAAAGTTCCCCATATCGCCCACTTCGATCGGGAACTTCCCGGCGGGGATCGGTGCATCGTAGTACCAGGTCTTTGCCGCACCCAGAGGCGGGGCCTTGAAGCCCATCGAATCGATGGCAAGGCTCCAGGCTCGCTCCGCCGCCGCGCCCAAGCTCACCAGGTAGTCGTTCACACCGTCCTGGTTCTTGTCGATGCTGGCCATCGCATGAGGGCCACGCAGCGAGTAGACGATCAGGAAGTGCGGAGTCTCGTAGGCGGCCACCGAATCAGGCTCCAGCGCCGCTGAACGCGCCGCCAATCCCGTGAACATGGCTGGCCTGGCAGCGAAGGTCGGCATGGCCAAGGACATCGCCAGCAGTCCGGCTTTCAGAAACCCAGTGGTCAAGGTCGATCTCGTCATGGTGTCTGCTCCGTCCATGGAATCGTTCAAGGTCCGAGGTCCACGATCCCGCGCATGCCTCGCTCCTCGCGCCGCCTTGCTTACCGGGAATCCGATGCCTTGGCGCAGGTGCTTGCCCGATGGTCCCGCCGAGCTCCGGGGGAACCGCGCCTCCTCGACAAGATGCATTCCGCACGGCAGCTTGCGACACCCCCACCATCGCCCAAAGCGGAGGCGGAGCCCGGATAGGCGACACGATGGACTCCCCACGCAGGGGAATACCGACTTGCAGTACCATGGCCGCTTCCGTTGCGTGTTCCCGACAACAGAAGCGCCGCCCCGGCCATTGCCCGCTTTCGGGCAATGCTACGCGAGATAAATGCAGGAAGCACCTACGGTAAGATGGAGGAGGCAAGTGCCCTGACTTCACCGCATGGCAACCCACGGAGTGTCTCTATCCGGGGGGCGAGGGGGATGGCAATCCCCCCGTGGCGGTTCCAAGGGCCGCCAGTGGCCCTTGGCCGGGTCTGGGCCGGAGGCCCAGAGCAACGCGCACGCAGTGCAGAAATCAAAAGGGCGGAGCGCCTGCAAACCAGTTTAAACAGGGTTTAGGGCCAAGCCCAAGCATGAGCCATGCACAGCATATAGACCTGAGAGCGCAGAGCAACCGCCGCACGCAGGGCATGCAAGGAGGCATTGCGCCAGGAAGCGCCCCTACCCGTGCATCCAACCTCGCGCCGGGAGGCGGATCCGGCGGCCCGAGGCTTCCTCGAGCACCACGCCCTTGCCGTCCTCCACGCGGCCCACCACGCGGGCGCCCATCGGGAGGTTCCAGGCCGACTTGGCCGGCACGCACAACAGGAGCGCGTGGTCCTCGCCGCCGTGCAGGACCCAGTCCCACGGATCGAGCTTGAGCTTGGCCGCCGCCTGCTCCATGGCCACCGACGGCTTGAGCGCGTTCCGCTCGAAGACCAGCTTCACCCGCGACTGCACCGAGAGATGGTGCGCCTCGCTCGAGAGGCCGTCCGAGGTGTCGATGGCCGCGTGCACGTCGAGCTTGAGGCTGCGCTCCCACAGCGCAAACGGCGGCTCCGGACGCAGGTGCGCCTTCTTCCAGTCGCGGAAGCCCTTCTCGCCGCGCACCAGGGCGGCAAGCCCCGCACCCGACGCACCCGTCGTGCCCAAAAGCACCAGGAGGTCGCCGGGACGCGCCCCGGCACGGGCCCAGGGCCGGCCCGTAAGCCGCCCCGTCATCGCCAAACTGACAAATCCTGTCATGGAAGAACGGACGGTGTCGCCGCCCACCAGCTTCAACCCGTAGGCCTTGCAGGCCTCCAGGGCCCCCTTGCAGAGCCCCGCGAAGATGTCCTCGCCCCAGTCGCGACCCATGCCCACGCTCCAGGCCGCCGACTCCGGACGGGCTCCCATGGCCAGGCAGTCGGCCACGTTGGCGGCCACCACCTTCCAGCCCACGTCGGCGGGCTTGGACCAGTCGAGCCGGAAATGGACAGTTTCCGTCATGGCGTCGCAGCACAGCACCGTGCCGTCGGAAAGAACCGCCGCGTCGTCGCCGATGCGCGAGGGGTCGCGGCTCCAGCCGAAGGCCTTGGCGATGCGCTTGAACTCGGGGGTCGGAAGCGGTGCGGCGCCCGTCATGGCAGTTCCACCAGCGACACGGAAAGGCATAGCGCGGCGCCCAACAGACCGCTCTTGGCCTGGGCGGCCCACAGCTCCATGCCGATCTCCTCGCCCGGGACCGGCTCGACCATCAGCATCAAGGTCCCCTCGCGTTCCTGCGCCTTCACGCCCTTCACCACGGCGCGGTGCCTGCGATCCAGGCCGTCGGCCACCCGAAGGATTCCCGCGAGCATCTGCACCAGGGAACGGTCGTCCTCCTTGAGGGCCATCCATTCCGGGTGGCTGGCCTTGGGGTGGCTCTTGCGATGGTAGCGCGCCACCTGGGCCATCAGCTCGATCTCGCGGTCCACGAAGCCCGAGAGCAGGTGACTGTGGCGGATCACGTAGTAGCTGTGCTTGTGGTGCTCCTCGAAGCCCACGCGCAGGCCCACGTCGTGCAGGTGCGCTGCCGCCTCGAGCAGCTCACCGGCGTTCTCGTCCAGCTTGTGCCAGGGCCGCAGTTCCAAGAACAGCTCCCGTGCCAGCGCTTCGACGCGCACGTCGTGGCGTCGATCCAGCGAGAAGGAGTCGGCCAGGGCCAGCACGCCCTTGCGGCGCCAGGAGCTCAGCTCCGGATCGCCCTGGGCGTGCGCCTCGCGCTCGAGATGATCGCGCACCACGCCTTCGCGCAGCCCGAACCCGCTCCACTGCAGCGACTCGATCCCCAGGCTGCGGATCACGCATTCCACCACCAGCGCCCCGGCCGGCAGGATGTCGGCGCGCTTCTCGTCGATGCCGGGCATGCGCTTGCGCAGCTTGGTCGTGCGCGTCTCGCAGACCTCGCGGCACACCTCCAGGATCTCCGCCGCCGTGGCCGAGAGCCCGTGCTGCCGCACCGGAGCACGGCCTTCGCGCCGCTCCACGGCCATGCGCACCAGGTTGCCCGCCGTCCCGGCCGAACAAAGCGCCAGGTCCCAGCGCCTGCCGCGCAGGGCGCGCACCACCGGCTCCAAGCGTCCTTCGATCCATTCCCGGCACGATTTGACAGATTTCGGCGATGTGGCCCCGTCCGGGAAGAACTTCCCCGCCAGCCGCACTCCGCCCAGCGGAAGCGAGCTTGCGAAGTCGAGCCTGTCGCCTTCGCCCAGGCCGAACTCGGCGCTGCCGCCGCCGATGTCCAGCGAGAGCACCTGACGTCCGGCCAGCGACGGGTCGGCCTGGAGGCCCAGCCAGATCAGGCGCGCCTCCTCGTAGCCTGAGATCACGTCCACGTCCAGTCCGACCTCGCGGCGGATGCGGTCCAGCAGTTCCCAGCGGTTGCGCGCGTCGCGCACCGCCGAGGTAGCCACCGCCCTCACCTCGCAATCGGGGCCCGCGTAGTCCAGGCAGCGTGCCAGCGCCGCCAGGGCCCGATCCATCGCGGCCTCCGAGAGGATGTTGCCGTTCTCCTCCAGCCCCTCCGAGAGCCGCACAGTCTCCTTGTGGCGACCGTCCTGCTCCCACGATCCGTCCGGGAGGATGCGCATGCGGGCCAGGTGCAGCGAGTTGGAGCCGATGTCCAGCGCCGCGAAGGATTTGACGGAATCCGTCATTTCCCCTCCAGCCGCGCCCGCAGGATGCGGTTGTCCAGCACCACCTCGCGGCTCAGGCGGCGGATCTCGGCGATCCTCCAGCGCCACTGCAGCGGCGAGAGGTCGTAGGAGACCGGCGCCTCGGTGCCCTCGGCGAGGTAGCGCTCGCGGGTGGCGATCGCCACGATCGAATCGCTGGCGTCGGCGCCCAGGTAGGCCTTGAGGCTGTCGACCTCGGGGAAGCCGGCCTGCTCCCAGCGCACCAGCTCCTGCAGGCCTTCGCGGGCGATCTTGCCGCCGCGCCACTCCTCCAGCCTCACCGCGCTGTCGAGCTTGGATTCGTAGTAGGCCAGCATCGCCGAATCCCCGGCCGGGCGCAGCGAGCGCTTCAGGAGACGGGCCGCGTCGCGCTGGCAGCGGGTCGCCTGCCACCAGGTGCGGGCCAGCCCCTGTCCCGACTGCTTTCCGATGCCGGTGCCGTCCCCGCTGCGGCGCGCCAGCATGATCTGGCGCTTGTAGATGCGTCCGGCCGACTGGAAGATGGGCGGGAGCTTCTTCTGGAGCAGGATCTCGTTGGCCACCCGGTCGGTGTCGTTGCGCGCGTCGTACCCCTGGCGCGCGATGGCATCGGCGTAGGCCTCGATGGTGGCGCCGATGTCGCGGATGGAAAGGGGTGTCCACGGGTATTCCATCAGCGCGATGGACTGGTGCCAGTAGCCGAAGGCCTCGTCCATCATCTCGCGGCGACGAGCGTGGGCCGCGGCGCGGGAGGCTCGGTCCATCTGGGTGAACTCGATCCCGCGCGCGCCTTGGGCGATCAGGTCGCCCAGCCGCCAGAAGGCCTCGGCGGCGCTGGCGCTGTCGCGGTCCGCTGCGTCCTTGGAGGTCAGTGCGTTGGCCACCTGCTGGAAGCGCATGCGCGCCCGTGCGGTGTCCCCCGAGGCCAGGTGCAGGCGTCCTTCCAGAACGCGAGCCCGGGCCCGCAGCATCGCGTCGGCCTGGGGCAGATTCCGCAGGGTCGTCACTGCCTGGACCCCGGCCGCGAACTCGCCGCGCTTGAGATCGGAGAGGGCCATCGAGAACATCGCCTCGCCGGCGTAGAACCCGGACGGCGCGACCTTCAGCGCTTTCCCGTACAGGGCGCGTGCCGAGTCGTAGCGTCCCAGGTCCTCCTCGAGCCGCGCCGCGCCGTAAAGGAATTCCTGGGCATCGGCCGGATCGGGCAGGTCGCGCGCCGCCAGCTGCAGCGTCTTCACCGCCGCCTCGCGGTCGGGCAGCACCGACTGGCAGCGGGCCTTGAGGCTGGCCGCCCTCATGATCTGGCTTTCGTACTCGGAGGTCGCCATCGCCAGGGTGCCGTGCTCCACGCACTGCCCGAAGAACGCCTTGGCCTTGGGCTCGTCGCGATCGATCAAGGCCTGGGCTCCCTGGGCCAGCTCCACGGCGCCCTGCGCCAAGGCCAGGTCCGCGCCCTTCACCGAGGAGCCGACCGTCTGCGCCAGGGCTCCCTCGAAGTCCCCCATGTAGAAGTCGGTCAAGCCGTGCTCCAGCGCAGCGCCCCGGGCATCCGCGAAGGCCATGCGGTAGAACCACTCCGGGCTATAGGGCGAGGGTTCCGGTGTCGGCCCGAGTCCCGCGCCGGCCAATTGGGCCAGAAGCCCCAGGATGTGAAGAGTCATGGTATGCCGCATTGTAGCTATTGCCGTCCCTGCGGCACAGGCAAGCCATCCCTTGCGGCATCCTGCCTGGTGTCGCATCCCCTGAAGGAAGCAGCGCCTTGCCTTTGCCCCTCCCATCACCTATCTTGATCGCGATAGAGACTGATTCTCAATCAATAAAAATTATTCCAGATCCACAAAGGAAGTGCCATGCTGATTGCCATCGCTCCATCCAGCCTCCCCGAGCAGCAGGCACGCGACCGTTTTTTGCGTCGCAAGGTCACACGCACCGAATGGCCCGTGGCCCTGGGTGCGTTTCTCCTGCTCTTCGGATCGATCGCAGGAGTCCGGCTCATGCATGCGGCACCGGACAGCCCGAGCGCGTTCCAAACCACCCCTCCTGCCGCACCAGGAGCGGGAGCCGACTGAAATGAAGCTGACGCCAGCCCTGGCCGAACGCATCCTCGCCGAGATCCCCTCCGCGGGCGTCTCGAAGGCCTGTCGTCGGCACGGCGTCCATCGCGCGACCTGGTACCGCCACGCGGCGCGCATGCAACCCCACGACTGCCAATGCGGTGCGCACGCGGATCCGGAGACCGAGATCCTCAAGCTCGCGCGCAGCCATCCCCATTGGGGCTGCGACCGCATCAGCTACTGCCTCGAAGTCTGCGGCATCCGCATCAGCTCCCCCACCGTGCAGCGCATCCTCATCCGCCACGGCCTGGGCAAGCGCAGCGAACGCGAAGCCGCAGCCCAGCAGGTCGGCCAACCCTCGACCTGACCCGTCTCGCGGGCGCCCCGTCCCTGCAGGCCGGCCGGGCCCTATGCCCTTTCCTCTCGCGCACGTCTCTCAGGGCACGCAGCCCGCGACGCGGTCTGCGCCCCCGGTCTCCCGCTCCGGCGCACGGCGCCTGCGCGGCGGGGGTTGCGGTCCCTGGCGCGAGGCTTCGTCCGCAAGGACGCCCCTCGCCCGGATCTTCCGCATTTGACAGAATCCGTCATGGCCTGGACCGCACCGGCGGCGGCCGGAAGGACGGTTCCCGCCCACTCGGCCCCAAGTCCCGGCAGCGCAGGAATCTCCTTCAAAGCGCGACAACTTAACGAGATCGAGTCGCATTCTCTTGACAGGAACATTGATCCGCGATAGGTTTGTTTGACATGAAGTCTCAAACTCTCTTCCGCTCATTCCTTGCCACCCTCGCCACCACCACCATCCTCCAGGCGCAGGAAGCCGCCTTCAAGCCGGGCCTCACGGTCGGCACCCTGCTGAACCTCGATGCCGGCGGCATCCCTCCGAGCGACCTCTCTGCCGACGCCGTGCCGGTCGCCCTCTCCGACGCGGAGCTGCGCCTCAAGCTCCAGTTCGCACCGACCCTCAGCGCACAGACCATCCTGGTCCACGAGAACGGAACCGCCGCCGTCGACCAGGCCTTCGCCACCTGGCAAACCCCGGGCCTTCAGCTTTCCTTCGGAAAGCAGACCCTGCCGTTGGGGCTTTACCCGAGCCACCTGATCCACGACCCTCTCCTGCAGCAAGACCTCGAGACCATCGTCCCCTCCGTGATCGCCACCAAGGAGGTCGGTGCGTTCTCCGGCCATCTCGGGTTCGCGGAGCTCGGGCGCGAGGTCTTCGTGACCGTCGAGGGAACCTCGGTCCCGGAAGCCCGCAGCTGGCCCGCCGCGGTCGCCGCCCTGGACGCGAAGTGGGGCACCGACGGGCAAGCCCGTCTTTCCGCCACCCTCGGACACCACAGCCGCATCGCAAGCCTGGGCGCCAGGATTCCCGCGGGCCCTCTGGCCGTCGACCTCGAAGGCACGGCAAGCGACGGCGCCTGGGTCGGCTCCGACTTCGCCGCCTTGGCCGGTGTCGCCTGGAAGCCCGTCCCGGTCCTGGAACTCGCCACCCGCTTCGATGCCCGCAAGGAGCACCAGGATGGGGAATGGGAAAAGGCCGTGGGAGCGGGTGCGACCCTGCATTTCGCCGAGATCGCCTACACCGCCGCCGAGTGGAGGCAGGAGCTGGAAGAAGAGGAAGGGACCCTGACCTTGCGCCTGGGGATCGAAGCCGAATTCTCTGTCCCCTGAGCCGTTGCCCCGAACCACGACCGACTCCGCTCCCGACACAGGAAGGACCCACATGTCCATCAGACTCGCGACGGCGCTGCTGACCGCAGGCGCCCTGGCAGCGCATGCCCAGGAAGAGGTGAGCCTGGACAGCATCGACACCGCACCCAAGGAGGCTCCGAAGCCGGCTCCCGCGGCGCAGCGCCACGGCGCCCTGCGCGCCGGGGACGTCAACTTCTCGCTCTTCTTCGACGGCTACCTCGAGTACATCGCCCCCAAGGACCCGGACGCCAAGGGAAGCTTCGGCTTCGGACAGGAGCACCAGAGCCTGCTGGCACGCGCCTCGACCTCCGAGGGGATCTCGGCCTTCGGCGACATCGCCCACTGGACCAACGTCTTCGAAGCGACCGTCCCCCTGAAGTTCTTCGCTCCTTCCCTCGAAGGTGTCCCGGGACTGGGGGAATCCTCCCTTCGCTTCGGGCGCATCCTGGTGCCGATGGGGAACTACGCCGTGCATCCGCTCTACGGCGGCAGCGTCAAGAACTCCGAGCTCCTGCTCGCCCAGTTCTGGAGCGACTACGGAGCGAGCTTCAAGACCTCCTTCGGTCATGCCGTGGAGGCGGAGGTCTTCGCCGTGAACGGCGTCTCCATCTCCGAGCGCAGCGACACCGCCATCCAGCTCAAGGCCAGGAACGAGGACGACAACCGCTCCAAGGCCGTGGGCGGCCGCGTCAGGTTCGCGACCCAGGGCGGCCTCTCTCTGTGCGCCTCCTACATGCACGACGACGCCACCAGCCCCGAGCTTCCCGACCGCAACGATTCCGCCTTCGCGATCGGGTTGGACCTGGTCGGTCTGGACGGCATCCTGCGCACCGGCCCCGTCACCTGGAAGGCCGGGATCCTCGCCGGCTGGGTGCGGTCCGACGGGTTCACCGACTACCGCATGGACGGCTGGTACGCCGAGGCGCGCTGGCGTCTGGACGAGCGCTGGTCCCTGCGGATGCGCGGCGGCCAGGTCGATCCGGACGACCGCATGAAGGACGGGAACGACCAGACCGACGTCAACGCCTCGATCCTGTGGAACAAGGGCCCCCTGGACGTCGGACTGACCTGGTACCGCAACGTGGAGACCTACCGCTCCGGCCGCACCTCGGCGGAGGGCAACCACGACCGGATCCGCCTCGAGACCTTCGTCGCCCTCTGAAAGGAAACGACATGAAGACCATCCACGCCGTACGCATCCTCCTGCTCGCCCTCCTCCTGGGAAGCATCTCCCGCGCCGCTCCCGCGGTCGCCTTCGACAACCTCTCCACCGCGCTGCGCAAGGTCCTTCCGCCCGGGCAGAAGGTCTACAAGACCCGCATCGCCCTCACCAAGGCCCAGGCCGACGCGCTCAACCGCTTCGGGGAAGGCGACTTCCTCGACGAGGATCCGATCGACCTCTACTACACCAAGGACGCCTCCGGGAAGGTGACCGGGACCGCCGTGCAGATCCTCGAGGTGCTCAAGCGCTGGAAGGCCAGCCACACCTGGGTGATCGGGATCGCCCCCGACGGGAAGCTCTCCGGCGTGGCCATGATGAGCCTGCCCGACCAGTACGGCCCGCCCTTGGCCACCACGGGATTCCTCCGGCAGTTCTCCGGGAAGAAGGCATCCAGCCTGACCCTGGGCAGGGACTTCGACGCCGTCAGCGGCTCGACGGAGTCCTGCCAGCTGCTGACAATTTCTGTCCGGCGCGCCGCCTGGCTCGCCGCCACCGTCCCTCTCAAGTAAGGATCCGACCATGAGCAACGGCCTTCCGAACGCCCTCAGCCGCAACTTCTACGTGGTGACCTACGCGGTCAACCTCGCCATGATCCCGGTGTTCCTGACCTGCGGCATCACCGGCATCCTCCTCTTCCCCGGCTTCCTGGGGTTCTGCGGGATCTCGATGCGGCGCTTCCCCCTGGACACCGTGGTCTGGCTGCACGACTGGAGCGGACTGGTGCTGGTCGCCGGCGTCCTCTTCCACCTGTACCTGCACTGGAAGCCGACCTGGCAGTTCGTCCAGAAGAAGCTCCTTCCCGGCGGCGGGAAGAAGCGCGCGCCCAAGGCCCCGAGCCGCCCCGAGCTGGTCGAGGCCGACGCCTGAGCCGCGCCTGAGCACCCGAAGATCCGCAAACACATCGACGACACGCACACCCGGGAGTTTCCATGACACGTTCCGCCCTCCTCGCCACCCTTGCCCTGACCGGCGCGTCGCTTGCCGCACCGATCCTGGTCGGCAAGTCCGCCGAAGGCGTCAGCCTCGGCCAGACCTTCGCCCGCGACGGCCAGAGCTGGCTCGTCGCCACCTTCATGAACGAGCTGTCCCTGGGCGACAGCACCTACGTCGCCTCGCTCGAGGACTTCCAGAACCCGCACCTGGTCCACCTCGACGCCAAGGGCAAGGTCAGGCATGTGCTGGAGCTCAGCCGCTGGGAGGAAGGCAGCACCTCCGCCGCCAACGACTCCAACAGCATCAGCGTCAGTGACGTCCTGACCACCGGCGACGCCGTCTGGCTCACCGGCCGCTACAGCAAGGTCCTGAAGGTCGGCAAGCTCGCGGCCCCGACCCTTCCCACCCGGACCAACACGCCCTTCGTCCTCAAGCTGGACCTCGACCTGACCCCGGTCTCCCTGCAGACCTTCGCCGCACCCGAGTCGAGCAGCCTCACCCCCAGCCGCCTGCGCCAGTCTCCCACCGGCGAGATGTGGATGACCGGCAGCTTCACCGCGCGGCGTCCGATGACGGTCGGCTCCGCCACCCTGCCCCCGTTGTACCTGGGCTGTCCCTTCGTGGCGCGCCTCAAGTCCGACGGCTCCTTCGACACGGCAGCATCCCTGTTCCCGGTGCGCTACGACTCGACGGCCACCCGCCAGTCGTCCTCGTCGCTTGCCGACCTGCGCTTCCTGCCGACGGGCGAGATGCTGGTCGCCGGCAGCTTCTCGGGATGGCTCCCCGCCCTGGGCAGCGACACCGCCAAGCGCACCTCGACCTCCCCGTTCTTCGCCCGCCTGCGGAAGGACCTCTCGACCGCGTGGATCACCTCGAGCCAGCGCCGGGACAGCACCTCCGGGCAGTCGGCTCCGGTCAACCTGCAGCTGGGACGTGACGGCGCCCTCTGGGCCGGCATCAGCTACCGCACCAACCTCGTGCTCGACAGCGCACGCGGCTTCGTCTTCCCGACCGGCACCCGCGGCGCAGCGCTCCTCAAGCTCGACACCGCGACCGGGCGCATCGACACCGGCTGGAACGTCTACAGCGACAAGGCCCTCACCCTCTCGGGCATCTCCCTGGTCGGGGACAGCCTCTGGCTCCACGGCAGCTTCACCTCCCGTCTGTCCGCCGACCTCGGGGCCGGTTCAGTGACCAGCACCGACACGACCAATACCGACGGATGGGCGGCGCGCTTCACCGGGTCCGGCCTGGCAGGCCACCGCTTCCTGACCGGCAGCGGCACTGGGGTCGTCTCCAGGATCTTCACCGGAACGGAAGGCCAACCCGTGTTCCTGGGCACCAACGTGAGCTCCGCGAAGCTCGGCACCGACACCATCGACGTCGGCACCTCCACCCTTGGATCCTTCTGGGTCGCCGGCATCGACACCGCAACCAAGGACACATCAAGCTCCACCGGCATCTCTGCCTCAGTCTCGAAGACCGGATTCCGCCTGGTCTCCGGCGGCGTGCTGGTGCAGGGCGCCAAGGTCGGATCCCTGGCCCAGTGGCGCGGGATCGACGGCCGCCTGCTCCTTTCGGTCACCGTGCCGGAAAACCGCATCGTCTCCCGTCCCCGTTCCGGCGGACTCCAGCTGCTGCGCATCGAGGACGAGCAGGGAGGCCACGCCCTCCTGCGCCTGACCGAGGTGCAGCGATGAACGTCCTTGCCCACGTCAGGAGCTGGACGCTCCAGCTCGCCACGGCCCGATTGCTGGGCCTGGCCCTCTCGATCCTGTTCCCGTCCCTATCCAAGGCCGGGAGCATCGATGCGGTCAGCGGAGCCAGCCTGTCGGTGACCGGCGGCACCACCACCGCCACCTCGGCCACCTTCACCTGGAAGGAGAAGTACTCCAACGGCGAGCTGCGCCTCTTCTGGGACTCGGTGAACACCACGCGTTCCAAGATGCGCGACACCGTCGTCCAGACGGGCACCGGTCGGCCCACCACACTGACCATCCCCGACCGGGGCAGGGGCCTCAAGCCCGGAACCCGGTACAACTACATCCTCCAGGGCTACTACCAGGGATCGCTCGACGCCAGCTACGTCATCAAGGGAACCTTCACGACCGACGCCCTTGCCGACAGCGGAACCGCAGGCATCACCGGCTCCGCCCGCGTTGCCGGCATCGGCTACCGCCTCGTCGGCGGCTCGGTGCAACTGCTTTCCCCCAAGGCCGGGAGCCTCGCCCGCTGGCGGGCTCTCGACGGACGGCTCCTGCTGTCGCAGCCGGTCCCGGAAGGCGGCCTCCTGGCCACCCCGAAGGCCGCCGGCCTGCTGCTCCTGGAGGTGAGCGAAGGAAGCAAGCTCCTGGGCCGGACCCGCGTCGCGCTGACCGGGCACTGAGTCCACGGCTCCACCAGCACATCCCAGGCCCGGCGGGGATCCATCCCGGCGGGCCTTTGCGTGCCTGCGTCCCTCCGCCCGGGGCGCCGCTTCGATCGCCGGCGTCTTTGACAGATTCCGTCAAACACGAACGATCCCCCGGGCATCCTCCCCCATCGAGGCGAAGTCCTGACAGAATCTGTCAGCCAGGCCACGGGACCGCCGTTCCGCGGACCGCAAAAAGCACTTGCCTCTCCACAATCCTGTCGATATATTGAGATTGACTCTCATTCCTAATATCATTCCATCCAAGGAGCGAACCATGTGCGGCAACCGACTGGCCCAGACCCTCAACGGACAGGTCATCTCCCTTCCCGGCGGCATCCACACCGTCGAGTTCCGGAACTTCCGCCTGAGCCTTCCCCGCGAGAAGCTGGGCACCTTCCGCCATTTCGTCGCCGGCCTCGAACCCAATCCGGCCCACGCCGACTGCGGCTGGCGCAAGGACATCTACCTCTCCTTCAGCGAGGATTCCCCCGTCCAGCTGGCCCTGGACACCGACGAATGGCACGAGCTGCAGGAGCTGCTCGACCAGGCCCAGCTCGGGATCGAGCTCGCCGAGATGCTGGCGGGCTGACGCGACACCTGTAGGGATTGCGGCAGGTGCGCGACCGTACCTGCCGTGGTATCCTGTTCCTCGAGGCGCCAGCGACGCCACCACGGTCACGGAGAGGTGGACACCTCCCGACAGAAAGGATCATGAATGCTCAGCGACAAGATGATCGAGCTGCTCAACAAGCAGATCAACCTGGAGTTCTACTCCTCGAACCTCTACCTGCAGATGAGCGCCTGGTGCGAGTGGAAGGGCCTGCCCGGAGCGGGCGCCTTCCTGCGCTCCCACTCCGCCGAGGAGCTGACCCACGGCAACAAGCTCTTCGACTACCTCCACGAGACCGGAGCCTTCCCGATCCTGGGAACCATCGCCGCCCCGCCCACCGAGTACACCTCGCTTGTGGACGTGCTGGAGAAGACCTACGCCCACGAGCAGAAGATCACCCGCAGCATCAACGAGCTGGTCTTCGCCGCGATGGAGGAGAAGGACTTCTCCACCTTCAACTTCCTGCAGTGGTACGTGGGCGAGCAGCACGAGGAGGAGAAGCTCTTCCGCTCGATCCTCGACAAGGCAAAGCTGATCGGCACCGAGGGCCGCAGCATCTACTACCTCGACAAGGAGATCAAGAAGTTCGCCTCTTCCGGGACCTGATCCCGGGCGCCTCCCCCCACGCATTGACGGCTCCCTCCCGAATCGGAGGGATGGGGAGAGAGGGAGCCTTCCGAAGGGGGGCCGCCCTCCTCCGGGCTCGCGCTCCCGCGCTCGGTGCCCGCCGGGGCGGGCACCCCGGCTGCGCCGGGCCCTGCGTCCGGCTGGCGCGGCGCACGCAAACCCCCGTTCCCGCTCCCGCAGGCTTTGTAGATTGCTGGTTCCGATGCCTGCAATGCCCGATCGCCCACATGATGGCCTTGGGGCGTGGCTTATACCGATACGAGGAGACCTTATGCCGACCGAACCCACCGCCAAGACCTGCATCGCCTTCGTCGATGCCCAGGCCCTCTTCCACGCCGCCCGCCAGGCCTTCGGATGCTTCTATCCGGATTACGACCCGATCACGCTGTGCAAGGCGCTGTGCGAGAAGCAGGGCTGGGAACTGGCGCAGGTGCGCGTCTACACGAGCATCCCGCCGCTGGACGAGAACGAGCACTGGCACCGCTTCTGGATGAACAAGCTGCGCGCCCTCGAACACGCCGGCGCCTTCTGCTGGTGGCGCCCTTGGCGCTTCCGCCGCCGCCCCGTGAAGCTCCCGGACGGACAGAACCAGATGCTGATGGCCGCCATCGAGAAGGGCGTCGACATGCGCATCTCGCTGGACATCATCACCCGCGCCCACTCCAAGGCCTTCGACGTCGCGCTGGTGTTCAGCCAGGACCAGGACCTGGCCGAGGTGGCCGACGAGATCCGCGCCATCGCCCGCAACCAGGACCGCTGGATCAAGATCGCCTCCGCCTACCCCTACTCCAGCGCCAGCCGCTCCTTCCGAGGCATCGACCGCACCGACTGGATCCAGGTCGACCGCGAGACCTACGACCAGTGCCTGGACCCGCGCGACTACCGCCCCAAGCGCACCCGTCCGGTGCGCAGCGAAGGGGAGGCCGACGACTACCCGCACGACGCGCACGAGTCCCAGGACCACGGCGACCACGGGCACGAGGGCCAGACGCCCGACTGACGCGCATTGATTTGACAGGATCTGTCCACTGACAGATTCTGTCAAATCTCCCCGGCAACCCCCAGCAGGCGTCCCAGCGCCTCCAGCGCCTCCCCGATCCTCCAGGCGGCGCGGTCGCGCCTTCCCGCCCGGTTCGAGATCCCGCGCGCCTGCATGAGTTCCACCCCGAAGCGGCGGCAGGTCAGCGCCCAGGCGGCGCCTTCCATGCTCTCTAGGTCGGCTCCGGTGCGCGCGCGCCGCAGCATCGCGGTGGCCTCGCTCCCCGTCGCCGCCGACACCGTGGTCGCTCCCACGCCCCGGCATCCGTGCGGCAGCGCAAGCCCGAAGCGGTTGGCCGCAGGCAGGCCGGGAAGTGCCAGCGCCGGGAAGTCGAGCCAATCCTCGCCGTCCTCGGCTCCCAGGTCGCCGAAGCTCTCCCAAGCGACCCAGTGCGCCGTCCCGATCCCCAGTCCCGAACCGTCGAAGGCCCCGGCGATCCCGATCCCCAGCACCTCGCGGCAGTCCCCTGCCGCCAGCGCCCAGGCAAGCCCGGCTCCGGCAAGCGCCGGCCCCGGCCCCGTGGCAACGTACCGCACACCCTGGGCATCCCAGCAATCCCACGGCCCCGGCAGCGGATCCCCGCCCGGGAAGCGCGGATGGCGCTCCAGCTCGAAGCGGGTCGCGGCCACGACCAGGCGCATCAGATCGCCGATTCGTCGATCGGGATGCGACGGTGCTCGATGGCGTCGCGGGCGGCGGCCTGCTCGGCCTCCTTCTTGGAGGCTCCCTCGCCCTCGCCCCAGACCTCGTCCCGCACCCGTACGGCGATGACGTAGCGCTTCCCGTGCTCCGGCCCCTCCTGGGCCAGCACCTCGTAGCGCGGAGCGCCCCAGCCGCGTCCCTGGGCGTGCTCGAGCAGGGCGCTCTTGTAGTTGAGCAGGCTCGAGTCGTTGAGGAACTCGGAGAAGCGCGTGACCAGCACCCGGTTGAGCAGGCGCGTGCACGGCATGATGCCGCCGTCCAGGTACACGGCCCCGATCACCGCCTCGAAGGCGTCGGCCAGGATCGACTCGCGGTCGCGCCCCCCCGCCTTCTCCTCGGACTTGGAGAGCTTCATGTGGGTGCCCAGGTCGATGGCGCGGGCACATTCGGCCAACACCCTCGCCGAGACCACCAGGCTCTTGACCTTAGCCAGGTAACCTTCCTGACGGTCGGGATGGGAGCGAAAGAGCTGCTCGGTGACGATCAGGTCCACCACCGCGTCGCCCAGGAACTCCAGGCGCTCGTTGGAGTCCGAGGCCACCCCGACGTTGTTGGAATGGGAACGGTGGCTGAGCGCATGGTGCAGCAGCTCCGGGCGGGAGAAGATGTGGCCCAGCTCCCGCTCCAGGGCCTGCAACTCGTCGCGGCGCAAGCGCCGCATCAGCCTTCGGATCGGGGCGATCAACCTTCGAAGGCCTTGAGGACGATCACCGCGTTGTGACCGCCGAAGCCCAGCGAGTTCTTCACGGCGATCTTCACCGTCTTCTCGCGCGCCACGTTGGCGGTCACGTCCAAGTCGCACTCCGGATCCTGCTCCTCCACGTTGATGGTGGGCGGGATGATGCCGGTGCGGATGGCTTGGACCGAGGCGATGGTCTCGATGGCCGCAGCCGCGCCCAGCAGGTGGCCGGTCATCGACTTGGTCGAGCTCACCGACATCTTGTAGGCGTGCTCGCCGAAGACCTTCTTGAAGACCTTGGTCTCGGTCTTGTCGTTGAGCGGGGTCGAGGTCCCGTGGGCGTTGATGTAGTCCACGTCCTGGGGATTGATCCGTGCGTCGCGCAGGGCTTCCTTGAGGGCCAGGATCGAACCCGTGCCTTCCGGATGCGGGGCGGTGATGTGGTAGGCGTCGCCGCTCATGCCGTAGCCTTCCACGCGGGCCAGGATGTTGGCTCCGCGCTTGCGGGCGTGGGTCTCGCTCTCCAGCACCAGCACGCCGGCGCCTTCGCCCATCACGAAGCCGTCGCGGCCCTTGTCGAAGGGGCGCGAGGCCCGGGTCGGATCGTCGTTGCGGGTGGAGAGCGTCTGGGCCGAGGCGAATCCGGCGATCGAGATCGGCGAGACGGTGCCTTCGGTGCCGCCGCAGATCACGGCGTCCACCTTGCCCAGGCGGATGAGGTTCATCGCGTCGATCATGGAGTGGCCGCCCGACGAGCAGGCCGAGGCCACTGCATAGTTGGGGCCCATGAAGCCGTAGCGGATGGAGACCATGCCGGCCGCCATGTCGATGATGGTCATCGGCACGAAGAAGGGGGACACGCGCGAAGGACCGCGGGCGGCCAGGGTCGCGACGTTGGTCTCGATGGTATTGATGCCGCCTACGCCGCAGCCCAGGATCACGCCCACGCGCGTCTTGTCGACGGAGGGGGAATCGGCCAAGCCCGACTGCTCGACGGCCTGCACGGCGGCGCCCATGGCGAACTGCACGAAGCGGTCCAGGCGCTTGGCCTCCTTCGCCTCCACGTACTTGGTGACGTCGAACCCGCTGGCCTCGCCGGCGATGCGAACCGAGAAGGCCGTAGCGTCGAAGAGGGTGATTGGGCCGATGCCGCTCTGTCCTGCGATCAGGGAGGACCAGAAGGTGTCGAGGGAGGAACCAACGGGGCTGACTACGCCCATTCCGGTAATGACGACGTTTTCTGACATATCCACACGATAAAAAAAAGACCGGCCTGCAGCGCTGCAGGCCGGCGATTCATTCCCGTTTCAGGGAACGATCAAGCAAAGATCAGGTCTTGCTCTTGACGTAGGTCATGACCTCGCCGACGCTCTTGAGCTTCTCGGCGTCTTCGTCCGGGATCTCGAGCGAGAACTCGTCCTCGAGGGCCATGACCAGCTCGACCTGGTCGAGGCTGTCGGCGCCGAGGTCTTCGATGAACTTGGCTTCGGTGACGACCTTGTCGGCGGTGACGCCCAGCTTGTCGCAAATGACCTTGATGATCTTCTCGTCGAGTTCGGCAGACATGGAGTTTCTCCTGTTGTGTGGTGGATTTGTTTGTGAAGAATCTAATTCAGTTCAGGCGTTTGCGCAGGCTGCTCACATCGCCATTCCGCCGTCCACGCACAGGACCTGGCCGGTGACGTAGGAGGCGGAGGGAGAGAGCAGGAACGCAACGGCACCGGCGATGTCCTCAGGTCTCCCGAAGGCACCCATCGGAATGCTCTTGGCGGAAGCCTCGCGCACATCGAGCGGGAGCTCGGCGGTCATGTCGGATTCGATGAATCCCGGAGCGATGACGTTGGCGGTCAAGCCCTTGGAGGCGTACTCGCGGGCGACGGTCTTGGTGAAACCGATCATGCCGGCCTTGGAGGCGGCGTAGTTGGCCTGGCCGGCGTTGCCCATCACGCCCACGACGCTGGAGATGTTCACCACGCGTCCCTTGTTCTTGAGCAGGTGGCGCAGGGCGGCACGGGTCACGAGGAACACGGACTTGAGGTTGATGTTGATCACCGCGTCCCAGTCCTCGTCCTTCATGCGAAGGAGCAGACCGTCACGGGTGATGCCGGCGTTGTTGACCACGGCGTCCAGGCGGCCAAAGTCGGCAACCACGGACTTGACCACGGCATCGACCGCAGCGGAATCGGAGACGTCGGCGGGATAGGCCTTGGCATCACACCCTTCGGCGCGCAGCTCCTCGGCGAAGGCCTCGAGAGCGGCGGCGGAACGAGCCACCAGGGCCAGACGGAATCCGTCCTTGGCAAGCTGACGGGCGATGGCGGCTCCCAGGCCGCGCTGAGCTCCGGTCACCAGGGCTACACGTGCGTCGCTCATGCTACTCCCCCTTCAGGGCCAGGACGGCCTCGACGGATTCGACAGGAGTCACCGTCACGGCGCGATCGATTTGGCGCATCAGACCCATCAGGACCTTGCCAGAACCGACTTCGATGCCGCGGGCGGCACCGGCGGCGATGGCGTTCTGCATCGAGTCGATCCAGCGGACTGGGCTCACCAGCTGTTGCGCGAGGAGCTCGGCGAAGTCGGCGGGATTGTCGTGCGGCTGCGCATCGACATTGGCGATCACCGCAGCCTTGGGCTTGGCGAAGGATACCTTGGCAAGGCCCTCCTTGAGACCTTCCAGTGCGTATTCCATCAGGGGGGAGTGGAAGGCTCCCGACACCGGCAGGCGGACGACCTTCTTGGCTCCGGCGGCGGTGCAGGCTTCCATGGCAGCTTCGACGGCAGCCACTTCGCCCGAGACCACGATCTGGCCGGGGCTGTTGAAGTTGGCCGGGACGACGCAGCCGGAGACGGTATTGAGGACGTCCTGGAGAGGCTGCGGATCCATGCCCAGCACTGCGGCCATGGCACCGGGACGGCGCACACCGGCTTGTGCCATCAGCTCGCCGCGCAGGCGCACCAGGCGAAGGCCATCGGCAAAGGACATGGCACCCATGGCGGCCAAGGCGGAGTATTCGCCCAGGGAGTGGCCTGCGGCGAGGTCGGCCTGGATGCCGTTCTCGGCCAGGACCAAGGCGGCCATCTGGGAGACGACGTACAGGGCGGGCTGGGTGTTCTGGGTGGCCCTGAGGTCTTCCTCGGGGCCATCGAAGAGCATCGCGGAGAGCTTGATTCCCAGGACGTCGTCGGCTTCCTGGAGAAGCGTACGGCATCCGGCGTGGGCTTCGGCCAGGGCCTTGCCCATGCCGACATACTGGGAACCCTGTCCGGGGAAGAGGAAGATCGTCTTCATGCGGTGATCCTTGGTTGGGCGCCGGGATCCCGCGGGAAGCCCGGCAAAGATGTCAGGCTTCGAGACTCTCGACTTCTTCGGCGATGCGTTTATGCACTTCGGCACCGGCAATGCCGGCGGCGATGCGGATCGCATGCTGGAAGGCGAAGGCCGTGCTGCGGCCGTGCATGATGAACGCGGCGCCGTTGAGGCCCAGCAGCGGAGCTGCCGAATTTTCCTCGTAGGTCCAGTTTTTCTCGAAGGCAGCGCGCTGTTCAGGCTGCATGGTCGGGGCGAACGCCTTGGCGATGTAGGCGCCGAAGCCCTCGTAGAGCTTGAGAACGATGTTGCCGGTAAACCCGCCGGTCACGAGGACGTCGAAACCGCCCTTGATCAGCTCATGCCCTTCGACGTTGCCGACAAAGTTCAATTTGCTGTTCTTGAGCAGCTGGTAGGTCTCTGCGACGACCTCGGTGCCTTTTTCCTCTTCCTCGCCCATGTTGAGCAGAGCGACGCGAGGATTTTCGACCTTGAGGGTATGCTTGGCCAAGATGGCTCCGCACTGTCCGAACTGGAACAGCTGCGCAGCCTTCTCATCCTTGTTCGCACCGGCATCAACCAACACGAACGGACCACCAAGCGAAGGGAGCACAGGCGCGACAGCCGGACGGCTGACCTTGCCTGCCCGACCCAGCACCGTGAGCGAGGCCGCCATCATGGCACCGGAGTTTCCCGGACTGAGCGAAGCATCGGCCAGTCCCTGCTTTTGGAGCATCACGCACTTGAGCAAGGAAGAATCCGGCTTCTGCTTGAGGGCAGCGACCGGATGATCGTTCATGTCCACGACCTGCGTGGTATGGACGATCTCGATGGGAAGGTCCGAACCGCCGAAGCGCTCGATCTCGGCCCTGAGGACAGGCTCGTCACCGGTCAACAGAATCTTGATTCCCTCGGAGTTCTTCAGAGCCGCGACGGCTCCTTCGACAACGACGGAGGGACCAAGGTCGCCTCCCATGGCATCCAATGCTATGCGGATCACTGTGGCTCTCAGTCCTTGGGCTGGAGCACTTCGCGGCCGGCGTAGAAACCGCAAGCCTCGCAGACGCGGTGAGGCATCTTCGGAGCTCCGCAGTGATCACACTTGGCCAGCTGCTTGGCCTTGATCGTGTAGTGGGTGCGGCGCTTGTCACGACGCTGGGCGGAAGTCTTCCTCTTGGGCACTGCCATGATACGGACCTTTCTCTAATTGGTCAGATTCTGAAAGATGGGCAATAGTAGTAATTCAACAGGACTCCGTCACCCGCTGGAACAAAATCGCTCGCGATGCAGCTTCCGTGGAATTTCAAGGCAGCGTCCCGAGCCCCCGGGAACCGCACGATGCCAATCCAGACGAGCCAGCATTTCTCCTGACATCCACAACGCATGGGGAGGGATCGCCCCACCTCAGGGCCACTTTATAGGCTTGCCGGTTCGCGACAAGAGAGCATGAACGAATCCCGGAGTCGATTTTCCTTTCTTGCCCCCTATCTGGAGGGCGCGCAGGTTCATACATTCGCTTCCCTATGCGGTTGTGCAGACTCACGGGGCTAACGCTCTCGCTTGCCGGTGTCCTTTCAGCTCAGGAAGACCAGACCCAGAAGGAGACCTTGCGCCTCCAGGGACTGGCCGAAAAGGAGCGCAGCGCCTTGCAGGCGGAAAATGCGCGCCATGAGGAGTGGAAGCGCCAGAACGCCGCCAGGATCGCCCAGATGCGCCAGGAGATCGCTCGCCTGCGTAAGGAATCCGACTCGCTCAAGCTGGTCGCCTCCAACACGCATGTGCCGGTCCACGTCCTTTCGACCCCGGTGTCGCCCTCCGCCTCCGCCGACGTCAAGCGCAAGGCCTTTGCCCAGGACCTCGCCTCGTTCGTCGAGAGCCTGCTCCCGCGCCTGAAGAGCGAGCCCTCCTCGGAGGTCCGCACCCGCACCTTCCAGGAACTGGCCCAAGGCCTGCGCGCCGGAACGCTCTCCCCCGAGGAAGGGATCGGCCAGCTCTTCGACCAGATCTCCGAGATCGTGGACGAAGGCGGACGTCTCCACGCCGAACCGGGAAGCTACACCGCCGCCGCGGGCAATGCCGTGCGCGGCACCTGGATCCGTGCCGGCGGCGTGCTCGAGGGTTTCTCCAACGCCGACGGATCGTTCGCCGCCCTGCGCCTGCGCGGCCAGACCCAATGGAGCGAACTGACCGACACGCGCGAACGCCAGGCCCTGGCCCGCACCGCCCGGGTCCTGCTGGGCCAGGAACGCGGCCTGGTCGAGCTCCCGCTGAAAGCCAAGCCATGAAGCGCCTATCCGTCCTGACCCTCGCCGCCCTCGGATGCGCGTTCGCCCAGACCAAGGGCGCCCCGCCGGCTCCCACCCAGGCCGGGCGCCTGACCCTGGCCAAGGCCCAGGCCCAGCGCGACTCCCTGGTGGCCGAGCGATGGAACTCCCAGCGGGCCCACCTGGAAGAGCGCGACCGTTCCCAGGAAGACATCGAGCGCCTGCGCGACTCCCTCGAGACGGTGCGCCAGGAACGCGACCTCGCCCTCTCCGAAACCCGTCGCGTGCAGGCCCAGGCCGCCGCCGTCAACGCCTCGCAGCCCCTGCCGACTCCCGCCGCGAAGGCCGCCGGAACCGATCCGCTGGAGCCCGTCCGCAAGCAGCTGCAGGACCGCCTGCGCATCCTGCGCGACCGGGTCAAGAACGGCATGGACTGGGACCGCACCGTGCGCATGGCACGCGTGGACTCGGCCCTGGACCAGGTGAACAAGGCGCCTGCCGTCTCGCAGGCCCTGGCCAGCGCCACCCAAGGATGGCTCGTGGAGTGGGACTTCTCCCGCGCCCTCGAGGAACGCAAGGGAGCCCTTCCCCGCCCCGAGGGCGCCGCCACCCAAGGCACCCTCCTGCGCGTAGGCACGCTGGGCGCCTGGTACTTCGCCGACAGCTCCGTGGCCGCCGCCCAATTGCGCTCGGGCCAAGGCGCCCAGGCCTGGGAATGGCGCGAAGATCTCGCCTCCCCCGTCCGCCTCGGCCTCTCCGAGACCTTCGCCGGCAAGGCGCGCCTGCTGCCGCTGGATCCGGGCAACGCCCCGCTGGAAGGCCCCGGCGTCTTCGCGGTCCATCAGGACAATTCCCTCCTCAAGCGCATCGGTGCGCTCCTGGACTTCCAGAAGGGTCCGCTGCACCTGGTGGCCCTGTGGGCCGCCCGCGCCGTGATGATCCTGCTGCTGGGCTTGGGCGCCGCCGTGGGCTGGATCGCCCTCCGAGCCCGCCGCCGCATGCGCCGCGAGGAGGCCGACGCCTCGCGCTACGTCACTGTCCTGCTGCCGGCCTTCGCCGACGAGACGCGCGCCAAGGAACTCGAGAAGACCGCCTCCGACACGCTGGCCGGGCGTCTGGTCAAGACCGGCCTCCAGCACCGCGCCTACTCGCCCGAGGCCCTCGAGCAGGTCTGCCTGGCCCAGGAATCGGCCGAGGCCCGCGACCTCGAGCACGGGCTCGGGTTCCTGGGATCGGTGGGCTCCAACGCCCCCTTCATCGGCCTCTTCGGCACGGTGTGCGGCATCCTGGACGCCTTCGCGGCACTGGGCCATTCGGGGGGCGGCCCCCAGGCCGTGATGGGCGCCATCGCCGAGGCCCTGATCGCCACCGCCACCGGCCTTGCCGTGGCCATCCCCGCCATCTGGATCTACAACAGCCTGCAGGCCCGCGCCAAGGACATCCTGGACCGCGCCAAGGAACTGCGCATCCTCATGGTCGCCGCCTCGCTCGAGGCCGCCGCCCGCAGGAAGGACTGATGGCAGGCGCGTCGATGGAGTCCGGAGGCGGACGCAAGGCCATCGCGGCGATCAACATGACGCCGCTGGTGGACATCATGCTGGTGCTTCTGATCATCTTCATGGTGGCGACCCAGGCCGTCGACTCCGCCTCGATCCCCGTCCAGCTCCCGCAGGCCTCCAGCGCCTCGAGCTCCCGGCCCGCCGCCGTGGTGGTCAGCGTCGACCCGACCGGCACGGTGCGCATCGACGGACGCCTCTCCGACCGGCTCGGCCTGCGACAGTTTTTGTCAAATGCCGTGCGTTCCGACTCCTCGCTGCAGGTGGTGCTGGCCGCCGACGAGCGCCTGCCCTACGCCCGCGTGGTCTCGGTGCTGGACGACGTGCGCTCCAGCGGCGTGGCCCACTACGCCCTGAAGGTGCGCGCCGGAGCGTCCGAAGGACCCTGATGCGCCGCGACTCCGGCCGTGTGCGCCGCACCCCCGACCTCACCGCCCTCGCGACGCCCACCGTGGCCTTCCCGAAGGTGCGGTACCGCTTTCCCGGCTGGGCCAAGGCCGGGCTGGGCGCGCTCGCCCTCGGGGGCCTGGCCCTGCTCTCCCGGCTGGACTTCGGCACCGGACAGAACCTGTCCGAACGGAAGACTCCTCCGGCCATGCTGCAGGTGGAGGTCCCGCCTCCGGCCCCGCCCAAGCCCGAGGTCGTGCAGGAGGTCCTTCCGGTTCCCCAGGAGATGCCCGTCCCGCAGGAGACCCCGCAGATGCCCAGTCTCCCCTCGGTGGGAATCCTGCAGGACGCCGCCTCGGGCGGATCCGGCAACGGCCTTCCCGGCCCCGCCCTGGACCTGGGCCTTGCCAGCGGACGCGGCGGGATGGGCGTGGCCACCGGCGGCGGCGGCAGCGGAGGCGGCATCGGGACCGGCACCGGTTCGGGATCGGGCAGCGGCACGGCCACCCGCTTCGTGTACAATCCCGGCGAGACCGACACCGACCCGCAGCTGGTCACCTCGAGCGACCCCGTCTACCCTCGGCGCGCCCGCGACGACGGCCTGGAGCCCCGCGTGGAGCTGCGCATCCTGGTGGACGAGCGCGGACGGGTGGAGCAGGTCGAGGTGCAGGGCGCCCCGGCCGGCTACGGCTTCGAGGCGGCGCTGCGCACCGCCGTGACCCAGTGGCGCTTCCAGCCCGCGACCAAGGGCGGAGTGCCCGTGCGCACCTGGGTCTCCCAGGGCTACCAGTTCCGCCTGAACTGAGCGCGCCAGCCATGCGCAGGGTGCCGTAGGCAGTGCCGCGCCCCGAGCGTCGCAAGGAGCGTGGCACCGACCGGAGGGAAGCCCGCAGCACGGCGACCCCGGCACAGGCCGGGGAGGCGCCCTACTCGGCGTCCTTGAGCACGCCTCCGCCCAGCACGCGTGCACCCTGATACACGACCATCGACTGCCCGGCGGCCGGACGCGAGGTCGGCTCCAGCAGGTCGATGACAGTTCCTGTCATATCCTGCCGCAGGCGGCACGGCACGGGAGCGCCCCGGTAGCGCACCTGCACCGTCAGGCCATCGAGGGAGCCCGGATCGTCCAGGAGCCAGTTCTCCTCCTGCAGCACCAGGCGGTGGCACGAGAGCTCGCCGCCGGTGCCCAGGCGCAGCGCGTTGGCCTCGACGTCGATGCCCACCACGTAGAGCGGCTCGCTCCAGGCCACCTTGACGCCGCGGCGCTGCCCGATGGTGTAGCCGGCCAACCCCTCGTGGGTCCCCAGGACCTTGCCCCCCGGTCCCGTGATCGGACCGGGGCGCAGGAGCGCCGCCCCCTCGCCGGCGCGGGCCCGCACCACCTCGCGGTAGTCGCCGCCCGGCACGAAGCAGATGTCCTGGCTCTCGCCCTTCTTGGCCGTGGGAAGCTGCGCCTCCTCGGCGAGCTGCCGCGTGTCGGTCTTCTCGATGTCGCCCAGCGGGAAGAGCGTGCGCGCAAGGAGCGCGCGGGGGATGCCCCACAGGAAGTACGACTGGTCCTTGGCCGGGTCGTCGCCGCGCAGCAGCCGCCACTCGCCCTCCATTTGACAGATCCTGGCATAATGGCCGGTGGCCATCCGCGTGGCGCCCACCGCCGCCGCGCGCTCCCACAGCGCGTCCCACTTGAGGAAGGTGTTGCAGCGCACGCAGGGGTTGGGGGTGCGCCCCTGGAGGTACTCCGAGACGAACGGGTCCACGACCTGGCGCAGGAAGGTCTCCGAGAAGTCCAGCGCGTAGTGCGGGATCCCCAAGCGCGTGCAGACGCGCCGCGCGTCGATGGCGGCGTCGACCGTGCAGCAGGTGCGGTCCGAGACCTCGCCGCCCTCGTGGGCCCACAGCCGCATGGTCAGGCCCACCGCGGCAAGGCCCGCCCGCTGCACCAGGAGCGCCGCCACCGAGCTGTCCACCCCGCCCGACATGGCCACCGCGACCAGTCCATCCGCTTCGTTCGTCGTCTCCGTCATCGCGCGCACAAGTTACTCTTGCAGAGGCCCCTCCGCCCGTGAAGCGTTGCCGGGGCCGCAAGGAAGGTGTCCCAGATGGAGTTCCGACCGCTGCCGCCAGAGCGCATCCTGTGCACCGGAGACGTGTGGTGCCACGCCCTGTCCGGGCTCCCGGGCCTGGTCGAGGCCCACCTGCGGCTGGAGCATCCCGCCGCCCCGTGGCGCTTCTGGCACATGGGCGAAGCGGAAATCTCAGCGCGCCAGCTCGTGGACGAGGCCGCGCTGCGGCTGTTCGCCCGCGACGCCCGGCGCATCCTGATCTCGGTCGGGCACGCGCCCCGCGACCGCGAGGCCGGCCCCGAGACGCTCGCTGACATCCGCGCCCTGCTGGACCTGCTCTCCGACAAGCTGCCCGACCAGGCCTGGATCCTGCTTCCCTCCCCCTCGCTCTGGCCCGAGGCCGGGCGCGAGGCCGCGCTGCGCCTGCGACAGGAATTGTCAAATGCCCACCCTGCGGTGCGCCGCATCGACGCCGAGCCGGAGGTCCGCGCCTTCCTGGAGGCCCAGGACCCGGAGCACGCCGTCAGCCTGTGCCAGCCCGGCCCGACCCCCACGCCCACCGGCGCCCTGCTGCTGTCCCGCGCCGTCCTGCGCGCCTGGGGCTGAGCCTTCCGGATCAAGGACCCTCGCGTTCCTGCGCGGCCCACATCCGTCCGAGCCGCCCGCTCCGGCGCAGGTAGTCGGGCGGGTAGACCTTCTCGGGGACGGTCGGGACCGTGACGCCCGGGACCGAATTTGACAGATCCTGTCCTGCGGCCGCCAGCCCCTTCATGACCAGCTCCGTGCAGTAGAGGCTCGAGTCCTCGCCGTAGCGGAAGCCCGCGTCGAAGGGCCTGCCGCGCTGCGCCAGCACGTGGGCGACGAAGACCTCCCGCGCCTGCGGGTCCAGCGCCCCGACGCGCCAGATCCCGACGGCCCTGGCCTTCTCCCGCCCCGCGAACGAGGCAAGCGGCTCCTCCATGACGCCGCCCCGGAAAGCCCCTTCGGCGGGCATCGAGCTGACCACGGACCACTTCCCCGCCGTCCCGACCAGCACTCCCACGTGGGAATACCGGACGGAATCGCCCTGCGTGAGCACGAGCCTTGCCATCACGTCGCGCCCGGTGCGGAAGACCAGGTCGCCTTCCTGCCCGTGCGCATCGGCCCAGGCCGCGCTCGAGGCGGCCAGCCGAGGCACCGCGACCTCGCGGGGGACCGGCGCGGCGCGACGCCAAAGGAAAAGGGCGACCGCCACGCCGGCCAGGGCCACGAGCCCTGCCGGCACGGCAAGCCACCGGAGGCGGCGCACGTCGTCCGTGCGCCGGAGGTCAGGCACTCACTTGCCCAGCGAGATCGTCCACTTGCCGTCTTCCTTGACCAGCGAGACCTTCTCCTCCTTCTCGGGGCAATTGCCCTTGTAGGTGATCTTCGCGGTCCCGGCGCGCACCTCGCCCTCGCCCTTGAGCTGCACGTCGATGTCCTTGATGCCGCCGCACTCGGCGATCTTGGTGGACTCCTGGCCCAGGCTCGCGGTGAGCTTCTGCTCGCCCAGCATGCCGGCGATCTGCTTGGAGAGGTACCCCTTGGCCTTGCTGATCTCGCCCTTCTCGACCGAGCGGTAGAAGTCCTTCACCGAGGCCTCCGGGGAACCGCCGCACCCGACCAGGACAAGCGGGGCCACCAGCAACGCCAGCCACTCTTTGCGAATCTTCATGTCATATCCGTTCGAACAAGGAGCGCCGCTCCCCCCTTCGGCATCGTCGCCACATCCGGGGAACGGCAAGGAACATCTCCCAAGTTAGCACCGCACGAGGCACCATCCGGGCGGCTCTCCCGCGATGCGGGAGCCGGGCCACCTGCCAAGCCTCCTCGGCCCCGTCCTGCGCTCCCGTCCGGGCCTGCGGGGTCTCGGCCCTGCCGGGCGGTGTCCCTGCCGCAGAGGGTCCCTTGGGTCCGTCGTGGGCATGATTCATGCCCAGCCTTCGCCGCGCCCCGGGCCTATCCTTTCCCTCATGGCCACGCGACCGTCCTGCCTGCCGATCCTGTCCGGTCTCCTTGCCGCCTCGCTTGCCGCGGCGTCCGAGACCTGGGTGGAACCGGGCGACAGCACCGGCGCCTCGCTCGAACGAATTATCCACATTCCCGTGCCCGAGGTGCCCAGGGACAGTCCCAACACAGCCGCTCTGCGGGAAATGTTCCGGGAGGGACAGGAGCGCCGCACCATCGGCAAGGTCCTCGCTTGGGGAGGCCTCGGGGCAGGAGTGGCGGGAGTCGCCTTCGACAAGCCATCGCTGACGACCTTGGGCATCCTGGGCTATTGCGTCGGCATCCCCGTGATGGGCAGCGGCACCTCGCGGATGGTCGTCAGCCGCAACCGCCTGGACACCCAGCCTCTCCTGGAAACGGACGGCTGGATCCCGTTCTGGGTGGGGTACGGCCTGGAAGGCAGCGGCCTCATGACGATCGCCGCCGCCATCCCGCTTGCCATCCTGCACAAGTACGAACCGGCTCCGGAGATCGACGCCATGATCCGTTGGGGCCGCAACACTTTCGTGGCAGGCCTGGCCGTCCAGGGTCTGGCGTGGGTGCGCTTCGACCGTTCCGCCGCCCGCGCCGAGGAGGCCGACCGCAAGGTCCCCTTCGAGCTCTCCCTGCTGCCCGCGGGCCAAGGCCCCGACGGCGCCCTGCAACCCGGCGCGACCGTGACGCTGCGGTTCTGAGGAAAGACGCGAACCGAGCGAGGAGCGACACGCGACATCTCCCCCCCTCTTCATGTCGCCACCCGAACGGATTAGCCTGCGCGGGCGATAGGAAGCCCGTGGGCGGCGCCGTATTCTTTCATCCTGCCGTCATCCGTGACGACGCAACACCCCTTCATCGAATCTTCCACGAAAGAGAGCTGCTCATGAGCATCCAGTCCGGCGAGAACTACATCCTCCTCCATCCCGATACCGGCACCGTCCTCTTCGATTCGAACGACGTCCTCAATGGCGACCACATGATCGAAGCGCACCCGCACCTGGGTGAGCAGCGCAACTTCTTCCTCCTGGAAAAGGACGCTCACGGACACTTCACGCTCAAGAACACCGCGACCAACCGGTATGTCTTCGTCTCCAACGACAAGAAGGCCGGCGACAACGTCGTGGAATCGCACAACGGCATCGAATCCCGAAACGGCTTCGTCTTCGAGCCGGTCGGCCCCGAGCAGTTCAAGATCTTCCATCCCCAGACAGGACTGTACCTGTTCGTCTCCAACGACATCGAAAAAGGCGATCGAGTGGTCGAAGCCCATTCCGCAGCAGGTGAATCCCGCAACATCTTCAAGCTTCTGCAGGCCGTGAAGTAAGCCAGCGCACGCAATGCCCTCGAAGGGCGACTCGAGCGGTCGGGCCACGGCGCCCCTCCGCTAAAGCAATGTCCTTCGCAGGGTTACCCCGCGGCTCCCGCTCAATTGCGCCCGCTCTCCAGGCGCAGGGCCAGACCGAACTGCCAGAAGCCCGTCCGCAGCCCGTCCCCGCCGAAGGAGTAGTCGAGCTCGGGCAGCAGCTTCACCGGGCCCAGGCGCAAGGAGACGCCCCCGCCCACCGTCCGATCCGCGACAAACGCATCCTGAATCCCCTCCCGATCCAGATAATGGATCGCATGTCCGTGCAGGTACGGCTCGACCGGCCCCAAGGACGCGCTGAGGGTTCCCCCGCCGCGCACATAGGTCCACCCTCCGATGAAGTGGGAAATCCCACCGTCCACCGCCAGATCGAAGGGCACGCTCCGTCGCGGGTTGACCTGCCAGCGCAACGCCCCTTCGAGGCGGTACGGCACGAAGACCAGATCCGCTTCCAGGCGAGCGGGAAGTCCGATGTCCAGGCCGGCTCCGATGGCAGGGCCCGACTTGTCCTTGAGTGTGATGGAGGCCGAATCCACCGCAGCCTTCACATCTTCCTTCCAGAGATCCTCCACCCGCACCGTGAAGGCGCTTTGCCCCTGCGGCAGCGTCCTGCCAGTGTGGAAGCTGTACGGGGAGGCGCAGCCTCCGAGCAACAGGGCCGGAAGCACGAGGAACAGGGATGGGAAACGCAGGCGCATCACCGGAAGATAGGTCCCGGCGCGATCGCCGCCTGTGATCCCGATCACATCGCCCGCCACGCCGCGCAAGCCCGGCGGAGGGTGCGCGCAGGCACCAGGTGCCGGAGCGCAGTGCGCCAGCACCGACCGGAGGAAAGCCCGCAGGCGGGCGGCCCGCGCAGCGGGATGCGCCCAAATTTGACAGTTCCTGTCACCTGACAATTTCCGACAAAACAAAGGACCCCGGCTCCATGGCGGAACCGGGGTCCTGGATTCTTGCCTGTCCCGCCCGAAGGCGGGAGCCGGCATCAGCCCTGGGCGGCGAGGATCTCGAGGATCTTCTTGGCCGAGTGGGTGATGATGGTGCCAGGTCCGAAGATGGCCGAGGCGCCGTTCTGGAGCAGGTAGTCGTAATCCTGGGCGGGAATGACGCCGCCGGCGATGATCACGATGTCCTCGCGGCCGTGCTTCTTCAGCTCGGCGGCCAGCTGCGGGAGGAGAGTCTTGTGACCGGCGGCAAGCGAACTCATCGCCACCACGTGCACGTCGTTCTCCACCGCCTGCTGGGCGGTCTCCTCGGGGGTCTGGAACAGGGGACCGACGTCGACGTCGAAGCCCATGTCGGCGTAGGCCGTGGCCACCACCTTCTGGCCGCGATCGTGGCCGTCCTGGCCCATCTTGGCGATCATGATGCGAGGGCGACGGCCTTCCTTCTTGGCAAAGTCGTCGGCCTGCTTGCGCACGGCTTCGATCTCGTTCACGTTGGCGAACTCGCTCTGGTACACGCCCGAGATCGAGCGGATGATGGCCTTGTGGCGACCGAAGGTCTTCTCCATGGCGTCCGAGATCTCGCCCAAGGAGGCGCGAGCCTTGGCGGCTTCCACGGCCAGGGCCAGGAGGTTGCCGTTGCCGGTGGCGGCCGCTTCTTCGATGGCCTTGAGAGCCGCCTGGCAAGCTGCGTTGTCGCGCTCGCCGCGAAGCTTCTTGAGACGCTCGATCTGCGAGAGACGCACGGCCGAGTTGTCGATGTCCAGGATCTCGAGCGGATCTTCCTTCTCGAGGCGGAACTTGTTCACGCCCACGATGGTCTCGCGCCCGCTGTCGATGCGCGCCTGACGACGGGCCGAAGCCTCCTCGATGCGCATCTTGGGAAGACCGGTCTCGATGGCCTTGGCCATGCCGCCCAGCTTCTGGACCTCTTCGATGTGCGCCCAGCCCTTCTGGATGAGCGCGTCGGTGAGGGCCTCGAGGTAGTAGGAACCCGCCCACGGGTCGATGATCTTGCAGATGCCCGTTTCTTCCTGGAGGAAGAGCTGGGTGTTGCGGGCGATACGGGCCGAGAAGTCCGTGGGAAGCGCGATGGCCTCGTCGAGGGCGTTGGTGTGCAGCGACTGGGTGTGGCCCAGGGCGGCATTCATGGCCTCGATACAGGTGCGTGCGATGTTGTTGAACGGATCCTGCTCGGTCAGCGACCAGCCGGAGGTCTGCGAGTGGGTACGCAGGGCCAGCGACTTGGGGTTCTTGGGGTTGAACTGCTTCACGATCTTGGCCCAGAGCACGCGTGCGGCGCGCATCTTGGCGACTTCCATGAAGTGGTTCTTGCCCTGGGCCCAGAAGAAGGACAGGCGGGGCGCGAAGGCGTCCACGTCGATGCCCGCGGCCACGCCGGCGCGCAGGTACTCGAGACCGTCGGCCAGGGTGTAGGCCATCTCGAGGTCGGCGGTGGCGCCGGCTTCCTGCATGTGGTAGCCGGAGATCGAGATCGAGTTGAACTTGGGCATGAACTTCGAGGTGAACTCGAAGATGTCGGCGATGATCTTCATCGACGGCAGCGGCGGGTAGATGTAGGTGTTGCGCACCATGTATTCCTTGAGGATGTCGTTCTGGATGGTACCAGCCAACTCCTCAAGCTTCGCGCCCTGCTCGAGAGCGGTCACGATGTAGAACGCCAGCACCGGGATCACGGCACCGTTCATGGTCATCGACACGGAGATCTTGTTCAGCGGGATCTTGTCGAACAGGATCTGCATGTCCAGGATCGAGTCGATCGCAACGCCGGCCTTGCCCACGTCGCCCACCACGCGGGGGTGATCGGAGTCGTAACCGCGGTGGGTCGCAAGGTCGAAGGCCACCGACAGGCCCTTCTGGCCGGCCGCAAGGTTGCGACGGTAGAAGGCGTTGGACTCCTCGGCAGTGGAGAAGCCCGCGTACTGGCGCACGGTCCACGGCTGGAACACGTACATGGTCGCGTAGGGACCGCGCAGGAACGGAGCGATGCCGGCGGTGTAGCCGAGGTGCTCCATGCCGGTGTAATCCTCGGACGTGTACAGGGGCTTGACCGGGATCTGCTCCATGGTCAGCCACACGTAGTCTTCGGCGGACTTGCCGGTCTGGGCGGCGATGGCCTTCTTCCACTCGGCGTACGAGATGGGAGCGCTCTTGCCCTTGTAGGCGATCTTGGTGAAATCGGGCGTGCTCATGCTTCGACTCCCATCTTGACCTGCAGCTTCTTGAGGAGCTGGTAGGTGTTCACGCGGACATTCACGTACTCATCGACACCGGCAGCCTTCCAGGCATCGGCGGCGTCGGTTGCGGCACCGGCGACGATCACAGTGACCGAACTGTTGGCGGCCTTGATCGCGGCGGCGATGGCCGGGACGGCCTCGACATAGGTGTCGTCGGTGGAGGTGATCACGACCACGGATGCCTTGCTCTTGATCGCCTCGGCGGCGGCCTCGGCGGCGTCCTTGAAGTCGCGGTCGTTGACGACCTTGAACCCGCCCACCTGGAAGAAGGCGCTGGTCCAGTCGGCACGTCCGCGGTAACCGCGGGAAGCTCCGACGTTGGCCTGGAAGATGATCGGCGCGGAGCCGGTCTTCGCAGCGAACTTGACCGAGGCGGCGCGCAGGATCTCGAAGGACTCGGCACCACGGCCCACGACCAGGGCCGGGACTTCGGTCGTGCCCGCAGCGGCGGAAGCGATGAGGTCGGCCGTCTTGGCGGAAGCGGCAGCCTCGATGGCGGCGGCGACCTTGGCGGCACCCTTGGCGGAAGCCACGGCAGCGATGCTGGAACCGGCCTTGAGGCTCTTCACGGTCGAGACCTTCACGTCGGCGAGCTTCTCGGTGGCGTTGGGGTACTGGTTGGTGCCCACGAGCACGGTCTTGCGACGCTCGAGGTCGCCGACCTTGGCCTTGGCCACGACAGCGATCTTCTCCTGGACCTTGCCGGCCAGCAATGCCTTGGCAATGCCGCCCTCGGCCTCGACGCCCTGGAAGAATTCCCAGGCGTTGGTGGCGATCTTGTCGGTGAGCCATTCCACAGCCCACGAGCCGCCAGCCGGGTCGATGACGCCGGTGAGCTCGCACTCGTCGCGCAGCACGATCTGGGTGTTGCGGGCGATGCGGCGGGAGATGTCGTCGGGAGTGCCGTAGGTCTCGTCCCAGGCGGCCACGTGGAGCGAGTCCACGCCACCGACCACGGCCGAGAAGGCCTCGGTGGTGCCGCGCAGGATGTTCACCTGCGGGTCGAGCACGGTCTTGTTCCAGGTGCCGGTACGGCCATGGAGGGCCATGGGCACACCGGTCACGCCGAAGGCTTCCAGGATCTGGGCCCAGAGCAGACGAGCGGCGCGGAACTTGGCGATCTCCATGAAGAAGTTCGGTCCGATGGACAGCGCGAAGCGGATGCGGGCGGCGGCCTTGGCTGCGGGGATGCCGCGAGCGATCAGGGCGCGCAGGTACTCGGCGCCGGAGGCAAGCGCATAGGCCAGCTCCTGCACGGACGAGGCACCGGCGTCGTGGTAGGGGTGACCCTGCACGCCGACGGTCTTGAGCGACAGGCCGTTCTCTTCGGCGTAGGCCGTGAGGGCGGCGACGTCGTCGAAGGCGCCTTCGAGAGTCGTGTCGAGCTTGCCGGTGACGGCCAGGGCCGAAAGCGGGTCGGCTTCGATCGAGCCCTTGAGGGCCGATGCGGCCACGCCGTTCTTCTTGGCCAAGGCCAAAAGCAGAGCGCCGAAGGCCACGCCGTTGGCGCCGGCACGCAGGTAAACGGAAGTGGCAGCCAGGTCGATACCGGCCAGGGCCTTCTCGAGCTCGGTCAGGCAGCAGACCGAGAGGCCGGCGGCGGAGCCGTTGTCGAGGACGATGTTGAGCTCGTCCTGTCCACGGGAGAGGTCGAGCTTGGCGGCCTTGTTGAACTCCACGGCGGAACCGTAGGGGAGCTCCTGCGAGACCTGCCAGGCGCCGTTCATGTAGCCGGCGACCTTGTCGCCGCGCGAACCGCCCTGTCCGGGAAGCTGGCCCATGTGGGCGAGGTTCTCGGCATCTTCCTTGCGGTAGATGGGCTGAATGGTGATTCCTTCGTAGGTCTCGGTCAGCATCTTCTTCTCGAAGGGCGCACCCTTCAGAAGGGCTTCCGCAGCGGCCTTCCATTCCTCGTAGGAACTGGGGGCAAACTCCTCCAGCAAGCGCTTCCGACTCTCGGGATTCTGGCTCATGAGTGTTCTTTCTCCTTACGATCTGGTGGCATCCAGTGACGGCGGGAAAAGATAGCAAGCGGAGTTTCTGATCCGCTGAAAAGGTGACTAAACAATCGGAATCTCGGGATCTGACCGGTCCAGACAGCGCTTGGCAAGGGAGGGGGCCCTTGTCCCGCCCTGTTCGCCCATGACCCATTTTTGACAGATCCTGTCATGGGCTCGCCAAGCCTCCTCGTCTTCGTCAGATTCCGTTCGTCCTGAGGAGACACGGAGTGTCGTCTCGAAGGAGGACGGAATCTGCCTGCGCCTGCGGGGTCTTGGCCCTTCGGGCGACGGTCGGGGGGAGGTTGGCGTTTTCTGTCCTGCGGACGCTTCTTCGTTCTTTGACAGGAATTGTCTTTAAACCGATTTGCAGGGCTGCGTTCGGTTTTTGCACTGCGTGCGGCTGTTGCTCTGGACCTCCGGCCCAGACCCGGCCTAGGGCCACTGGCGGCCCTAGGAACCGCCACCCAGGGATGGCATCCCTGGGAACCCTGCATTTTCGCCGCACGTCATGCCGGCGACCACCACTCGCGAACAGCAACCTCGTGTGCTCGACAGGGCAGCGTGCCCCACGCGATCAGGATCGCAACATGGGGCCCCACTTAGGGTACTACACATGGCCACTCACGTGGCCTTTGCGCCAAACCCGTCGAAGGAAGGCGGTGCCTTGTCAAAGGCCGCAACATGCGGCGCACCCCCCGCAAGGCCAAAGCCCCCCCGGTTTACGAAACCAAGCGCAGACGAACCCGCACCCTCACTTCCCAAACCCCACCAAGCGCCTCACAGAGCCATCGGTTCCCCGTTCGAAGAACACTCCCCGGCCCTCTAGCACCTGCTTGCCGTTTAGATCATACCGCCCCTGAATGCCGACTTGTCGCGCATTGCACCGGCGACCAATGCCCACGCTAGCTGAGGCTTTGGTGGGATAGCCAGCAATACTCGCGCCTTGCGCTGAAAAACCATATATCACAAGCACATCATCCTCTGCATTTGCGGAAACTACAACAGGGCCATTATCAAGAGAGAACGCTTCACCTTTCCGCGAAGGCAAATGCAATGCGTAGCCAGAAGCCACGGACGCTCGCCTATTGACGACTTTAAAATTCCGATACTCTCCCCCAATGGTATTTCCTGAAAGTCCGTAATAATCACCGCCCCATGAATTTGTCATAAGCGCCAAATAATCAGCCGTCGTATCACTTATAGATAAGACCATCAAGCGATATGAAGGAAGTTCATATGAATAACTCCCATCATCATTCAAATCACACACACCATTCGAGAGCATGCAACCGACTTCGGATGCGTAGTATTTGAAGAAACCAGACAGATCCAACTTTACTGAATCCGCAGCGTTGGTCATCCACTGATTTTCCGGATACAGGAAACTTTGCGTCACATTCCGGGAACGCAATTCCCACAACTTGCGGATCACGCCATCCCCTGCATACTTGGCCATGGCCCTCAAGAACAAGGCCTGGCCGTTGCCCTGAAAGACCCCGCCATTCAACAGGGCCAAGAACTCCTGGTTGGTTCCCCAGTGATAAGTCACCGCAGGTTGGGCGCGCATGGCAAACCATGCGGCACTCATCTCATGGAAGGCATAGACAAAGGTGTTCTCGTAGTTCATCGTCACACTGTGGAAGAACTCCTGCGAAATGCCGACCGCCCAGCCCTTCTCGATCGATTCGGGACTGGAAAAGTTGTACAACACCGAATCGCCGTTGGGATTCTTGCGCGGCGAATAGACAAGCACCGGAACCTGCGTACCCGAACTGTCGTACTTGAAATCGTTCTCGATCAGGACCTCGGCCACATTCTTCGGCGACCTGGAAGGGGCTACCGCATATCCCAACACGGGCTTGCCCTTGAAGCCAGGAGAAAAGTTCCCCATATCGCCCACTTCGATCGGGAACTTCCCGGCAGGGATCGGTGCATCGTAGTACCAGGTCTTTGCCGCACCCAGAGGCGGCGCCTTGAAGCCCATCGAATCGATGGCTAGGCTCCAGGCTCGCTCCGCTGCCGCGCCCAAGCTCACCAGGTAGTCGTTCACGCCATCTTGGTTCTTGTCGATGCTGGCCATCGCATGAGGGCCACGCAGCGAGTAGACGATCAGAAAGTGAGGCGTCTCGTAGGCGGCCACCGAATCAGGCTCCAGCGCCGCAGAACGTGCCGCCACCCCTGTGAACATGGCAGGTTCGGAGGCCAAGCTCGGCATGGCAAGGGCCAGCGCCACCAGTCCGGCTTTCAGAAACCCAGCGGTCAAGGTCGATCTCGTCATGGTGTCTGCTCCGTCCATTGAATCGAATGCAAAGTGCTGATGTCCACGATCCCGCGCATGCCTCGCTCTTCGCGCCGCCTTGCTTGCCGGGAATCCGATGCCTTGGCGCAGGTGCTTGCCCGATGGTCCCGCCGAGCTCCGGGGGAACCGCGCCTCCTCGACAAGATGCATTCCGCACGGCAGCTTGCGACACCTCCACCATCACCCAAAGCGGAGGCGGCGCCCGGATGGGCGACACTATGGATACCCCACGCAGACGAATACCGACTTGCAGTACCATGGCCACTTCCGTTGCGTTTTCCCGACAACAGAAGCGCCGCTCCGGCCATTGCCCAAGGCGGAGCCCGGAAGAGCGCCCACATGGACGCCCCACACGGACGAATACAGGCTTGCGGTGCCATGTCCGCTTCCGTTGTTGTTCCAGACGACAGAAGCGCCGCCCCGGCCATTGCCCGTGCTCGGGCAATGCTTCGCGGTGTAAATGCAGGAAGCACCTACGGTAAGATCTCAAAAACCGCCGACCTGAGTTGACCGCAAACCAACCCACGAAGTGTCTCTATTGGGGATCCAAGGGGTGGAACCCCTGGCTGCGGTTTCCAAAGGGGCGCGGACAGCCCCTTTGGCCCGGGTCTGGGCCGGGAAGGCCCAGAGCAACAGCCGCACGCAGTGCAGAAATCAAAGGGCGGAGCGCAGCTCAAGAAGGGATACTGCACATCTGCGCAGAATCTCCTTGCCTCCCCCCCGGTACAGTTTGATACCTTTGAGATCTATGTCCGAGCGTCGCATTCTGCACCTCCCAGCCGACTTCATGGGCACCGTACGCCTGGTCACCTCCATCGCGTGCGAGTTCGGGAGATATCTCCCCAAGCTCTGGAGGCTCCAGCGCGTCTACCGCCGCCGCCCCAGGAGCCAGGAACCCGTCGTGGTCCTCATGGGCGACAACATGGATGCCACCCACGGCATCTCCGTGAGCTCCCAGCGGCTGGTGCGCGACCTGCGCGCCCAAGGCAAGTCCATCTTCATGGTCGGCGTCTCGCACAGCAAGAATCGCCCGGGCGCCCGCACCGAGGACGGCTCGGTCCACATGCTGCGCCCCCATGTCGTGCAGGACCTGTTCGGCTATCCCGGCCAGGAACTGGCCTTCCCCGCCCTGGACGAGGTCATCGCCCTGCTGGCCCGCCATCCGGTGGATCTCATCGAGATCGAAAGCCCCGGAACCTTCGGACTGCTGGTCATCGTGCTGGGGCCCTTGCTGGGCATCTCCGTCATCCAGAACTACCGCACGGATCTCGTGAGCTACTACCGGATGCTGCTGCAGAACCCCCTGTTCATCGGCTTCCTGGAGTGGTACACCCGCAGCTTCCTCAATTGCGGCGACCGCGTCGTGGTCCCGAGCCTGGCCTTCCGGGAAGATGTCATCAACTTCGGCATCGCCCGCTCCAAGGTGGTGCAGCTGCCGCGCGGCGTCGAGCTCTCGCGCTTCCATCCCGACCACGCCGACCGCGAGGCCTGGAAGGCCTACGGCCCGCACGACGGCCCCGTCGTCCTGTTCCTGGGCCGCGTCTCGAAGGAGAAGGGCCTGGAAGTCCTGATCGATGCCTGGCCCGAGATCCAGCGCAAGCACCCCACCGCCATCCTGGGCGTGGTGGGCGACGGACCCTTCCGCGCCGAGTTCGAGGAGCGCATGAAGGCACTCGGTCGCGCCATGTTCGCCGGCATGGTCACCGGAGACGAGCTGCCCAAGCTCGTGGCAAGCTGCTCGGTGCTGGCCTTCCCCAGCACCACCGACACCTTCGGCAACGCCGTGCTCGAGGCGCTGGCCGGCGGCGTCCCCGCCGTGGTCACCGACAAGGGCGGCCCCTGCGAGATCGTCCAGGACGGCCAAAGCGGACTGGTCATCAAGGGGAACGATCCGGCCACCCTGGCCTGGGCCATCGACCGCATCCTGTCCCAACCACCCCTGCACAAGCGGCTTTCCGAATGCGCACGCTCCCGCGCCGAGGAATACTCCCCCGAACGCGCCACCGCCCGCCAATGGGAATTCTTCCTGGATGTGCAGTCCAGACGTCTTCCGAGGTCCTGATGCTCCTGGAACTGGAAATCCGCGACCTGGCCATCTTCGAGAAGGCCCGCGTCGAGATCCCCGAAGGCTTCGTGGCCCTGACCGGCGAGACCGGCAGCGGCAAGAGCGTGTTCCTCTCCGCCCTGGACCTGCTGCGCGGCCTGCGCGCCGATGCCTCGATGGTCCGCCAAGGCGCCGACAAGGCCGTGGTCTCGGCCCGCTTCCTGGCTCCCACCGATGCCGTCTTCCAGGCCCTGCTCGAGGAGATCGGCGCCGAGTGCGAGGACGGCGAACTGCTGCTGGTGCGCGAGGTCCAGGCCACCGGACGGTCGCGCGCCCGGATCGGCGGCGTCTCGGCCTCGGCCAAGGACCTGGCCCGCGTGGCCCGTCGGCTCTACGACGTCCACGGCCAGCACGCCGAGCAGCGCCTCTTCGACGAGGACGAGCACCTGCCCATCCTGACCCGCCTGGCCGGCGCCCAGGAACTGCTCGAGACCTACCGCACCGGCTGGAAGACCTGGCGCGACCTGCTTTCCCGGGCCCGCGAGGTGAAGGAACAGGCCGAGGACCTGGCCAAGCGCCGCGAGTTCCTGGAGTTCCAGTGGAAGGAACTGGACGAAGCCAAGCTCCTCCCCGACGAGGAGGCCAAGCTCGAGGAGAAGCTCGCCCTGCTCGGGCAGCTCGGGCAGGTGGGCGAATGGATGGGCCAGGCCCGGGGCGTCCTGCACGACGAGTCCCCGCTGCAGCGTGCCCTCTCGCAGCTCACCAAGCTCGGACAGAAATTGTCATCGGCCGACCCCAAGCTCGCCGAGATGAACGGGATCGTGGAGCGCCTGCGCGAGGCCACCCTGGAGGCCACGGAACTGGTGGAGGACTACGAGATCCCCGACGAGGCCGATCCCGCCGAGCTCGACCGGATGAACGCGCGCCTCTCGCAGCTCCAGAAGCTCAAAGGCCGCCACCGCTGCGACTACGCGGGTCTGCTTGCCTTGCGCACCTCGCTGCGCCGCGACCTCGACCTCCTCGAGGACGGCAGCTACCAGGCCGAGCGCTTCGAGGCCCAGGCCAAGGCCGAGCTGGAGAAGGTCCACAAGCTCGGGCACGACCTGACGACCCTGCGCACTCAGGCAGCCAAGGCGCTGGACCAGGACGTCACCGTCCGGCTTCAAGCCTTGGGCATGCCCGGCGCCGAGTTCCGCACCCGCATCGACACCCTGCCGGAGCCTTCGGGGCACGGCCTGGAAAAGGCTGTCTTCGAGCTGTGCCCCAATCCGGGCGAAGGCTTCCGCGAACTGGCCGAGACCGCCTCGGGCGGCGAGGCCAGCCGCATCATGCTGGCCATCACCGGCGTGCTGTCGGCCGCCGACCCGGTCCCGCTCTCCATCTTCGACGAGGTCGATGCCGGTCTTGGCGGCGTCGTGGCCGCCCGCGTGGCGCAGGAGCTCTTGAACCTTGCCCGAGGTCGCCAGGTGCTGGCCGTGACCCACCTTCCCCAGGTCGCCGCCTGCGCCGACCATCAGATGGCCATCGCCAAGGAGACGGCCGACGGCCGCACCCGCTCCCATCTGATCCGCCTGGACGGCAAGGACCGCGAGGACGAGATCTGCCGGATGCTCGGCGATCCATCCAACCCCACCGTGCGGGCCCACGCCGCAAAATTGCTGGAGCCCCGATGAGCCCGCGCAAGCCCCGCTGGATGAAGTTCATCCTCGTCGTCCTGTGGTCCCTATGGATCCCGGTGCTGTGGCTGATCCCTTCCCACGGCGACCTCGAGGCCGCCAGTCTGCTGGCACTGATCTTCGCCGGCAACGCGGTCCTGGGCTGGATCGACCGCCGCCACCGCCAGCCCCGCGATTTCTTCCAGTGGGCCGCATGGGCCGGAAGGTTCCTCCTCACCTGCGCGCTCTGGCTCCTGGTCCAGCGCCTTTGGGTCGATCCGTGGGAACCGTTCCCGTGGCTGCTCTTTGCCCTGGCCCTGGTCACCACCCTGCGGTATCTCCTGGGCGTGACCATCCTGCTGACCCGCGCCAAGGTCGCCCTGCCCGTCCTGCGCCGCGACAACTGGCAGTTCACGGCCCATGCCAGCGTATGCCTGGCCGCCCTGTGCTGGATCCTGGAGATCCACCCCTTCACGCAGATCCTCACCGGATTCGCCCTCTTCATGGTGCTGGCCGCCGGGATGACCTTCCTCTCCAGCCACTACCGCGAGCCGGGCAGCCGCAGCCGGATCACCATCTCCACCCAGATCACGCTCACGCGCATCGCGCTGGCGCCGGTGTTCATCGCCGTGTTCTTCTACGACGGCGACAGCAATCCCCTCAACAACAGCGCCATCTTCCTGGGCCTGGCCTTCTTCATGGCCCTGGCCGCCGCCTTCACCGACTGGCTCGACGGCCACCTGGCCCGCAAGTGGGGCGAGGTGACTACCCTAGGCAAGTACCTCGACCCCTTCAGCGACAAGATGGTGACCATGACCATCTTCCTGTGCTTCATCGCCAGCGGCTGGGCCTCGGTGGCCGCGGTCGCCCTGATCATCTACCGCGAGAGCGCCGTCGAGACCCTGCGCACCCTGGCCGCCGCCGACGGGCTGGTGCTGGCCGCCCGCCGCTCGGGCAAGTGGAAGACCGGCATCCAGCTCGGCGCGATCATGTGGCTCCTGATCTTCGCCTTCGTCAATGCGCTGCTGCGCGATGCCGGCATCCACTACGGCTGGCAGGACACCTTCTGGAACGTGGTGCCCCGCACCTTCATGTGGATCGTGGCCGCTGTCACCGTCCTCTCCGGCGCCGACTACTTCAAGGCCAACTGGTCCCACCTGAACCGCTACCTCTGAGCCCGCTCGGCGATTTCAGATACGATCATCCGGATCCCAAAATCTGCGGATAAAGGACTCCTGATATGTATATTGGCGCTTAGAACAACAAGGAGTTCAGCATGTCCAAGACACCTGTCAAGTTCAACCAGAATGTGCTTCGCGACGGCCATCAGTCCCTCGCCGCCACCCGCATGAAGACGTCCCAGATGCTGCCCGTGGCAGCCGAGCTGGACGATCTGGGCTTCAACGCCCTCGAGACCTGGGGCGGAGCCATCATCGATTCCTGCCTGCGCTACCTGGCCGAGAATCCCTTCGACCGTCTGCGCGCCCTCAAGGCCAAGACCCCGAAGACCCCGCACATGATGCTCATGCGCGGCCAGAACATCGTGCAGTACACGGCCTTCCCGGACGACGTCGTCTCCGCCTTCGTGAAGAGCTCGATCGGCGCCGGCATGAGCATCCTGCGCATCTTCGACGCCCTGAACGACACGCGCAACATGCGCACCGCCGTCCAGGCCACCCTCGAGGCAGGCGGCCACCCCCAGGGCGCCATCAGCTACACCATCAGCCCCGTCCACACCATCGAGAGCTACGTCAAGATGGCTGTCGAGATCGAGGAGATGGGTTGCCACTCCATCTGTCTCAAGGACATGGCCGGCCTCCTGACCCCGCCCATCGCCTACGACCTGATCAAGCAGATCAAGGCCAAGGTGAAGATCCCGGTCGCCCTGCACTCCCACAACACCGTGGGCCTGGCCACCGCATCCTATTACGCCGCATCCGAGGCCGGCATCGACATCCTCGACACCTCGATCGCTCCGTTCGCCAACGGCACCGGACAACCCGACTCCAACCTGATGATGGAGATCCTGGACGCCACCGGCCGCTCGCCCAGCTACGACAAAGCACGCCTGTTCAAGCTCTCCGAGTACTTCACCGGCGTGTTCAACGAGCTCTCCGACTTCACCAGCCCCAACAACGACCGTATCGACGTGGGCATCCTGCGCTGGCAGGTCCCGGGCGGCATGATGTCCAACTTCCGCAACCAGCTGAAGGAACAGGGCATGGGCGACCGCATCGAGGAAGTGATGCAGGAGATCCCCTACGTGCGCCAGTGCCTGGGATGGATCCCCCTGGTCACTCCGACCTCCCAGATCGTCGGCACCCAGGCCATGCTCAACTGCAAGTTCGGCCGCTGGAAGATGCTCTCCAACCAGGCCATGGACATCGCCCTGGGCAAGTACGGCAAGACCCCCGGCCCCATCGATCCGGACGTGCTCAAGCTGGTGCTGGAGAAGAGCAAGGCCGAGGTGATCGAATGCCGCGCCGCCGACCTCCTCTCCCCGGGAATGGACAAGCTCAAGGCCGAGCTGACCTCCAAGGGCCTGCCCGCCACCGACGAGGCAGCCGTGCTGTACGCCATGTTCCCCCAGCAGACCGAAGCCGTCTACAAGGGAACCGCCAAGCCCGAGGAACCCAAGAAGAAGGAAGCTCCGGTCGTCGTGACCTCGGCTCCCGCCGCATCCGCTGCTCCGGTCGTCGACCCGAACGCCAAGACCGTGGGCACCGCCTTGCGCCTGGCTCTGACCGTCAACGGCAAGCGCCACGAGGTCTCGGTCCAGGAACTCGCCTGAGTCTCTGACTGACAGATCCTGTCAAACGAAAGGCCCTCGGGATTCCCGGGGGCCTTTCTCGTGCCAGCCCCGATCCGGTACTAACTTGGTTTGGCATGAAGATCCTGAACGCCCTGCGCGCGGCCCTGAATTCACGGCGAAGCGCACATCTCCTGGCCCCCTGCGATCTCACGCAGCTCGGACTCGAGATCGGTGGAAGCTTCCAGCCGATAGCCCCGAGGTCCCGAGGCTTCCAGGTCGAGACGCTCGACCACCTGGACCGCGAACATCTGGTCGAGAAGTACGCCGCCACCGACGGCGCCGACACCTCCCGAATCGAGGAGGTCGACCATGTATGGGACGGGCGCCCGTACGCCGAAGTGGTCGGCCAAAGGGATCGCTACGCGTGGATCGTGGCCTCGCACATGATCGAGCACGCCCCCGACCTGATCGGTTTCCTCAAGGACTGCTCCAGCATCCTCAAGCCCGGCGGCATCCTGGCCCTGGCCGTTCCCGACCAGCGCTACACCTTCGACATGCAGCGTCCTCCCTCCGGCCTGGCCCAGGCGATCGATGCCCATCTTCGCGGCGACCGCAAGCCTTCCCCCGGCATCCTGGCCGAACTGCACCTGCGCAGCGTGCGCAAGGGTGGGCGCCTTTCCTGGCGTCCTTGGCAACTCGGAAGGACGCGCCCTGCCGACGAACTCGACGAGGCCCTTGGGATCTATCGACGCGCCCTGTCCTCGGACGAATACATCGACGGCCACGTCTGGTGCTTCAAGCCCTCTTCCTTTTCCCGGCTCCTGCGGGAACTGCGCCTCGTCGGCGAACTCGACCTGGACATCGAACACGTCGAATCCCGTTGGGGACTGGAATTCTTCGCCTGGCTGAGAAAGCCGGCCTGACGAAGACGAACAGATCTTGTCAAACGAAAGGCCCCCGGGATTCCCGGGGGCCTTTCTCGTTTCCACGATTGGAGCCAAGTTCCGGGCCGCAGGCCCGGAAGGATCAGAAGGACGAGACGGGCAGCGTCGACGCACCGACCTTGAGCCAGCCGGCGCCGCGCAAGCGGGGAAGCTCAAGGGTCAAGTCGGTGACCGCGCCACTGAAGGCCAGGGAGCCGTCGGCGCGCACCAGCTGCCAACGCTTGCCCAGGTCGCCGGGCGCGAACTGGACCACGAGGTGCTGCCCTTGGCGATGCAGGCGGTACGAAGCGGCCGAACGTCCCTGCACCGAAGTCGCCAAGGGCGTGACCGCGACGCTTCCGGCTCCTTGGAAGAACGCGTTGGCGGCATTGACGCCGGTCACCAGGACATCGGCCGCAGCGGCAGCCCGCTCGAACCGCACCTGGATCGACGTGTCGCCGTGCATCAAGCCCAGATAAGGAACGCTTGACCCGATCATGGCTCCATCGGCTCCCAGGAGGCCTTGGGCATGGATCGTGACCTTGGTGATGGTCTCGGAGGAGATGCTCTGGCTCGTCGTGCTGAACGGGCGCAGGCGCATCCACACGAGCTCTCCGGCCTTCACGCTGTCGAGGGCGGCCGCATCGGTCTTCTCGCGACGGAAGCTGACTTCGAAGCGGCTTTCGGCCTTGCGCAGGAGCCACACGCCGGGATTGGCGAGAAGGGGCGCTCCCGAGGCGTCCTTGCCGCCGATCAGGAGCTCGAAGCGGGAACAGAATCCCGGATCGGCACCGATCAGGGTCACGAGGCGATTGCTTCCCAGCTTCGGGGTGAAGCCTGCGGTGGACACCTCGCGGCACGTGCCCAGATCCTGGGTCGCCCCGTCATCGGCAAGATTCACATCCGCATAGACGCAGGCCTTGAGCACCTTCAGGTCGCTGATCTGATCGGAACCGGCCTTCAGGTCAAAGCGCAGGTCGAGCGCATTGGCCGCGAGCACGGCAGGCCGCCGGTCGTCGAGTTCCAACTGCACGCCGGCATTGCGTCCATCCGGCTGGATGGCGCCACGCGCCGCCACGGCACCGGTGTGGGTGCGGAAGGCGTACCCTCCGGACTGGACCGGTCCGCCCGCCGCATCCAACTGCATGGCACGGCCTGTGATAACGCTGTCCACACCCGCTTCCTGCCAAGTGGGCGCCAAGAACCCGGAAACGCTTGGGCTGGTGGATTGGAACGCGAAGCTCTTGATGAAATGGTTGTTTCGGCCCAGGATCGCCGAGTCGGTCCCGATCTTCGCGACTCGACCGATCGTGTCCTTGATAGGGATCTTCACGCCGTTCTCGTCGGGGATCCCGCCCAGGATCGCACGCACCTTCGCCGAATCCAAGGCCTGATACGTGACCGCTCCCACCGTATGGCTGACCTTGCTGGCCGCAACCGCCTTGTAATCGAATTCCTCCAAGGTCCAGTCCATGGGAATGGTGCCGCGAGCCACCCCCTGGTACTGCAGGCCCGTGATGTATTTGACTCCGTTCGTGAGCAGCCCGCCTCCGATCAGGAACTGCAACCGCGTGGTATCTCCCCACGACCTGCCCGCCCCTACAGCACTCGTCTTGAGCGGCACGAAGGTGTTGGCGTGCAGGAAGCGCGACGTCTTCCACGTCAGGTTCAAGAAGTTCGAATAGGCCGTATTGAAACTGGCTCCCAAGTAGCCGGTGGCATCGGCATTGTAGTCCATCCACGGTTCGGCCACGAGATTGTTGTAGACGTAGTTGTTGATGTTCCCGCGCCATCCGCTTTGGCCCAGGAGCGCCGATACCTGCCAGAAGGTGTTGTTGTAGATCCGCTCGGGAACTCCCACCGCGTCCTTGAGGAACAGGAAGCCACCGGTGTGGTTCTTGGCTTCGCTGAGCGTGAAGGTCGCGAAGGTCGTTGCCGTGTTGTGGCAGTTCCAGACCCGGTTGAAACGCCAGGTGGAGCCCAGATCCCAGTTGGACTCCAGGTACGCGCCCCAGATGTTGTCGTGGATCAGGTTGCCTTCGATCAAGTGCCCGCCCATCTCACCGTAACGGGCGTTGGGGACAACGGGATCGATGTCCAGGTCTGCGGAATTGTTGACGGCGGCAGGCCCCTGCTTGTTGCGGTTGAAGTTGTAAACACCCGCGAAGCAGTTCCTGATCTCACTGTTGCGGATCGTCACCCGCCCGGAGTGGTAGAGATTGACGCCGAAGTTGCCGTACCATACCGGGTAATTGCAGCTCCAGATGCCGTCCTTGCCCCAACCGATCGCTTTCACCCCATCGATGACCAAGCCATCCAAAGTGATGCCACGGCTGCCTTGGATCAGGATCACACCGTTGCGTTGGATGCCGGTGAGCGAGAATGGATTGCTGGTGTTCAGGGAACCGCCCACGGCGGTCCCGCAGGAGTTGGGCCATTTCTTCCAGCCGGCGGGCTTCAAGGCCAAGCTGTCGGGATTGGAGTCAGGCCCCGCCTTGGTTCCGTCATCCTGGAAGACCAGCACCGGACGGATGTCCGCGGAGGCGCCCGTGAGGACCAGATCGCGCTTGTTGCGGATCATCAGCGTGTTGGCAAGCTCGTAGGTCGCTCCCTGCAGGACGATCCGGCACTCCTCGACGCCGTTGTCGGGACACTGGTCCACGGCCTCCTGCACAGCGTTCGTCGCCCCCGTGACGGCCGGCACGACAATTTCCGTCGCACCGGCGACCGCTGGAATCAAGCCCAGCACCATGCTCAAGGCGGCACGGAGGCGCCGGGCTGGAAGACACTTCAAATTCATCGGGAATCCTTGCACCAGAGGACGTGGGGACATTCGAACTCCATCCAAAGTAGGCTCTCCCCGGAGAAATTCCTGGGCGAAATTCCTGGATCCTTGGGCCCTGTAGCCGACGCGCCTTCGGCCTTCCCGACGACAGAATTCGAACGCACCAAGGCGAGCCCACGGAATCAGAAAGGAGAAACGGGGAACGGCACGCGCCTCAGAGCGCCGGGATCGCCACGGTCGTGTTGCCGACCTTCAGCCAACCGGCCCCGTGCACAGCGGGAAGCTCCAAGCGCGTGGACGAGACCGAGCCTCCGGCACGGACGGCGCCATCGGCTCCGACCACCTGCCAAGGCTTGCCCCGAAGCGATGCATCCAGATGTGCAACCGTCGAGGAGGCTCCGCGCTCCAAGCGGACCAGGTCAGACGCTGACGCACCGCTCCGAGCGATGCCGGTGCCGATGAGATCGACGCGATAGATGCCGTCAGCCTTGACCACATGAGGCAAGCCATTCTCCAAGAACATGAACGAGCACATCCCCAGCGATTCCCAATCCCCGAGGCTGCGGGAGATCCAGGTGGGCGCTTGCACGGTCTCATTGATGGCAATCGCCTCGGAAAGACTTGCGAAGTAGCCCCCTTGCGCAAACGTAATGAACTTGCCCGGCTGGTCAGGGGAACCGACAACCCAGCTCACCCCCTTGTCCAGGGAATATCCAGCCATGGCCTGACTGTCGTTGTCGAAACCGATGAGCGTCAGGATGGAATCCGCCCATTGGCTCGTAAGGGCTTCCGTCGTGATCCCGGAAGGCAAGACGATGCGGGACCAGACCTTTCCGTCGGCGGTCCCCCGGGCATATCCGGAGTCAGGCAAGATGTACCAGATCTTACCCAAGGCGCTCCACCCGATCGGATCGATGCCGGCAGGAAGGTCGGAGTTCGCGACGATCAGGAAATCCGTCCAGGTATCAAAGCCATCCGCGGTCGTGTAGTAGTGGAGCGCGGAGGTGTCGGAGGCCCGAATGGCCGCCACGCCATCGCTGCCCACGTAGGTGAAGCTGCCTTCTGTCCCGAAGATCTGCTTCCAGCTCGCCGGGAAGGTCATCTCGTGCCAGCCCTTGGACGGGGTCCAGATGCCGTAGGACTGGACCGAAGTCAAGGCATCGCCCATGGTCTGGATGGTGTCGCCGGGCAGTGCGGGAACCTGGCTCCAGGTCTTGCCCTGATCGGAGCTGCCCCAGAATACATTCGCGCTGTCGCCCACCACCCAGGTGCCATCGTGAAGCTTGGTGCCGTCCGCCACGACAATCTCATGTCCTCCAGTCGAAGGCAGAATACCGACCTTGGTCAGCGTGGCTGCGGATGCCAGACAAGGCAGGGCGAGAAGAACTGCGGCAACGGAAAATCTCATGAGGCACTCCGGGAAGGTCAGGCAGGGATTTGCCGACACTCGAAATTCTAGTCTCCAGGCCCCCGTTCCATCGCTCGACTGTGACAATCATCACAGGCATCAGACTGCACCCTTGACAGGACGTGGCCCTTCCCGTATACTTTCCGTCACTGGGTCCCCATCGTCTAGAGGCCTAGGACCGCGGGTTTTCAGTCCGCTAACTGGGGTTCGAATCCCCATGGGGATATTAGAATCGACAAAGGCCTTCGCTTCGGCAAAGGCCTTTGTTGTTTTCAAGCCCCCGCTAGACGTTCGCGACCACCATGCGGAACCAGTTGGCGCGGTTCATCAGGATGTCGGCATCCTCGGACTCCTTGCACTTCACATGCAGCAGATCGACCGCCTCCTCGAATTCCGCCCCATTGAACGGGTAACCCTGCCCTTTCAGGCAGGCAAGCAGATCTTCGATGCTCTTGCAGCCGTACAATCGCGCCCTGAAGGCCGCTTCCAAATCGGGTTCGCGGAGAAAATCAATGGCACCTTGAATGGACATGGCGAAGCTCCTTCCGCCCGACTCGGGCTTTGCAAAGCAGGAATGCAAGATCCAAGCCATCTGTGGATCTGAAATAGCATCATGCTTTGTCACCCCCATTCCTTGACACTGTCAACGTTCGTCGCAGCCACTGCGTATGACAAGTCACTCAACACTTGTTGCTTGAATCATCCGACAAGAGCGCAGCAAAGAAGGCATTTTAGGCTGAACTTCGCTTCCGAAGAGCATGGACCTATCCGAGGAACCGCTCTTCGTGCACCAGCCTAGCCACAAAGGCCATTCATGAATCTCAAGCTGATCTCAGCCCTCCTGGTTGCGGGACTCGCCGCCTCGGCAGGGGCCGCTCCCAAGTATCCGTTCCCCCGTGCCGGGACCTACAAGTACGGCGTCAAGGCCGGAACGACCTACGCTCCCGCGCTGGGTGGCGAGATCAACACCGCCTTCAAGGCCTGGAAGACGGCCCAGCTCGACTCCAGCGGCAGCATGATGCGCGTCAAGTTCGACAACACCACGTACACGGTCTCCGAAGGCATCGGCTACGGCATGCTGATCATGGTCTACATGGACAATGCCGTCAACAACACCCAAGGCCAGTTCGACAAGCTGTGGGCCTACTACAAGAACTTCCGCAACAGCAACGGCCTGATGCACTGGAAGATCCAGGGCTTCAGCTCCGCGAATCAGCAGAACGGCGCCACCGATGCCGAACTCGACGTCGCCTTGGCCCTTCTGATGGCCTACAAGCAGTGGGGCAACGCACAGTACCTGACCGACGCCAAGAGCCTGATCTCGATCATCTGGAACAAGGAAGTGGCCTCCAACCGCTTGAAGCCGGGCGATGCCTGGGACGACTACAAGAACCCCTCCTACTTCAGCCCCGGCGCCCTGGAACTCTTCAAGCTGGTCGACGCCAACGGCTGGGACGCCGTGATGACCAACGAATACGCCATGATCAAGGCCAACCAGAATGCCACGACCGGCATCACCAGCGACTGGTGCACGACCTCGGGATCGGCGGTCCAGGGCAAGGAAACCAAGCAGATGGGCATGAACTACGACGGCGTGCGTACCCCGTGGCGCCTGGCCATCGGCTACGCATGGCACGGACATGCCGATGCCAAGGTCATCAACGACAAGCTCACGGCTTGGCTCACCAGCTCCACCAGCACCATCGGCAACAAGGTGGCCAACATCAAGGACGGCTATACCCAGTCCGGTACAGCCACCAGCACGTATTATGTCGCCACCTTCGTCGGCGCCTTCGGCACCGCAGGCATGACCAACGCCGACAGGCAGGCCTGGGTCAACAGCACCTACGCCCAGCTCAAAGTCGGCGCCGATGGCACCGGGTATTACCACTCCTCGCTCAAGGTCCTCTACCAGCTGCTCATGAGCGGCAACTTCAACAACTTCTGGGACAGCGCCTCGATGGCCTCCACCAGCATCCCGACCCACGAGCGCCCCTTGGCCGGAGCCACCGTGCAGCGCCAAGGCCGCCAGCTGACGGTGGACGCCGGCACCTTGACGGGACTCCAGGCCGACGTGATCGACCTCAAGGGGCGCACCCTGCGCACCGGCTCGACCCAAGGATCGAACCTTTCGCTCGACCTCACGGGACTGGCCCAGGGGATCTACACCATCCGTCTGAAGAGCGCTGGCAGCGGCGAAGCCCGCAGCATCGCCCTGACCGGCAACTGATCCGGCCCCGGCCCGCATCCCCTCGAAGCCCGCGCGCCTATGGCAGCGGGCTTTTCTTTTGGTGGCCTAAAGAGCATTGACTCTCCTTTTTTGCCCAGTAAATTGAGATTAAGTTGCAATCTCTAATGTACTCTGCTATCTTCTGGAAAACCGATCCAGAGGAGAGCCCACGATGAGCCCAGCCGAAGCACCAATCACCGTCCAAAACCGCACCATCCTGCTGGTCGGCCAGCCCAACGCCGGCAAGACATCCCTCTACAACCTGCTCACAGGCTCCCGCTTCAAGACCGTGAACTATCCCGGCGCCACGGTGGAGTACAGCGTCGGAACGGCCCGCAAGGACCTTGGACTCGACGTGTCCATCATCGACACGCCGGGAATCATCTCGCTGGTGCCCCGCTCCCAGGACGAGCGGGTCGCCCTCTCCACCCTCACCGAGACCGCCCGCATCGTGGAAGGCTCGCAGGGCGCCGACCTCGTGGTGGTGGCGGTGGACGCCAGCCAACCCCAGCGGCACCTGGTGCTGGTCCGCCAGCTGCAGCGCGCCGGCGCCCGCCTGGTCGTCGCCCTCACCATGCCGGATCTGGCCGAGAAGCTGGGCAAGCCTATAGATCCGGGCGCCCTTTCCAATTACCTGAACTGCCCTGTGGTCGCGGTCCAGGGGCGCACCGGCCTCGGGCTGGATGCCTTGGCCCAGACCATCCGGGAAGACCTTCTCCTGGGCATCGCCCCCGCCACGATCGAACTCCCGGAACACGTCTCCCAGGAACAGATCGGCGCCGACTTCGCCTGGGCCGAGAAGATCGCGACCGCCGCGACCCGCCTCCAGGCCGGTTCCGCCCGCAGCCCCTGGAGCGCCGGGATCGACCGCGTGATCCTCCACCCGATGGCTGGCCTCCTCATCTTCGCCGCCCTCATGACCGCACTGTTCTGGAGCGTCTTCGCCGCTGCAGCCCCCTTCATGGACGCCGTGGACGGCTTCTTCAAGGCAGCATCCACCTGGTGCGGAGCGCATTTGCCCGACGTCTGGTGGGCCCACCTGCTGGCCGACGGCGTGGTCGCGGGCGGCGGATCGGTGCTGGTGTTCGTGCCCCAGATCGCGATCCTCTTCCTGGCCATGGGCCTCCTGGAGGACTCCGGCTACCTCGCCCGCGGCGCCGTGCTGGTCGATCGCCCCCTCTCCTGGCTGGGGCTCAACGGCAAGTCCTTCGTGCCCATGCTCTCCGGATACGCCTGCGCCATTCCCGCCGCCATGGCCGCCCGCACCATCCCCGGTCGTCGCGAGCGCCTGCTCACGCTCCTGATGATCCCGGTGATGAGCTGCTCGGCGCGACTTCCCGTCTGGGGACTGCTGTTGTCCTTCCTGGTGCCTGCCAACAAGTCCTGGATCGGCGGCCTTGCCATGACGGCCATCTACCTGGGCAGCCTCGTGCTCGCCTCGCTGGTGGCCGTGATCGGCGGCAAGATCCTGCGGATCGAACCCTCCACCAGCGGCTTCCAGATCGAGCTTCCCGCCTGGCGCCTGCCGGTCCCCCGCGTGATCCTATCCAGCACCTGGCAGCGCACCAAGGCCTACGTGACCCGGGCTGGCGGCACCATCCTGGCCATCTCGATCCTGTTCTGGTTCCTGATGAACATGCCCAGCGCCGACCATTCCTTCGCCGAGACCCTGGGGCGCCTGCTCTCGCCCCTGCTTGCTCCCATGGGCCTGGACTGGCGCGTGGGAATGGCCCTCATCGCGGCCTTCGCGGCCCGCGAGGTGTTCGTGGCAAGCCTTGCCGTGGTCTACGCGGTACAGGGCGGCGACGAGGCCGTGGGCGGCATCGTCGAGGCGATGCGCCACGCCACCTTCGACGGCACCACGACGCCGGTCTTCACCGTGGCCACCTGCGTGGGCATCATCCTGTTCTTCATCGTCTCGCTCCAATGCCTCACCACCGTCGCGGTCATGCGCCGTGAGGCCGGTTCCTGGAAGTTCGCCGCCGGACAGCTGGCCGGCCTGACCACCGCAGGCTACGTGCTTGCCGTGATCGCCGTGCAGACCTTGCGCTTCTTCGGCATCCAGTAAGGCATCCGGGCGCCTCCCCGCCTTCCGGCGGGGCCGGGCTGCCTGCCAAGCCTCCGCCTCCCCCGCCCTTTTCCAAGGATCGAAGAGGGGCGGGCGAGTACGGGGTCTTGGGCCTGACGGCCGGCATCCCTGGCGCAGCCGCTTGCCAGTCCCCCTCATCACGCGCAATCGCAGACGCCCTCCTCATTGCGGGTTTCCAGGCGGGAACTACATTCCGGTTTCCACAAACCCTTTGACTTGCGAGGCGCTCCGATGGTCACGAACTGGCACAATCCCGATGCAACCTTCCAGCGCCTGGTGCTGGCCGGCGACATCGGAGGCACCAACTCCAACCTGGCCCTGGTCGGTGAGACCGCCGGCAAGTTCGCACTGATCGTCGAGGGCGTGTGGTCTTCCCGCGAGATCGATGGTCTTTCCAAGCCCATCCGCGAACTCCTGGACTTGGCCAAGGCCAAGCGCCCTGACCTGGTCCCGTCCCGTGCCTGCATCAGCGCTGCCGGCCCCGTCGCCGACAACCGCTGCACCATGACCAACCTCCCCTGGTCCATCGACGGTACGGCCCTCTCGGCCGAGTTCGGCGTTCCTGTCCGCGTCATCAACGACTTCCTGGCCATCGGCTACGGCATCCCCACCCTGGACGTGAACGACCCGAAGCAGATCACCGTGATCCGCCACCCGGACGGCTCGACCCCCGCTCCGCAGGCCGCCACCAAGGCAGTGGTGGGCCCCGGCACGGGCCTGGGCGTCGGGTTCCTTGCGTGGGACGGCAAGCGCCACATCCCGGCAAGCTCCGAGGGCGGCCACATCGTCTTCGCCCCGTGGGACGCCGACTCCCGCTCCTTCCGCGACTACGTGGAGGCCCGCATCGGCAAGGCCCCCGGCGTCGAGCCCTTCGTCTCGGGCACCGGCATCGGCAATCTGTACGAGTGGTGGCGCGACACCAAGGGCGTGCCCGCCACGGACGCCTGGAAGGCCATCGAGGCCGCCGCCTACCACGAACGCCCCCGCATGATCTCGGAGCTCACCGCGGCCGACTCTGTGGCCGCCGGGATGATCTCCTTCTTCGTGCGCCTGCTGGGCCGCTACAGCGGCGACATCGCTTCGATCTTCCTGCCCTTGGGCGGCCTGTACCTGGCCGGCGGCGTGGCCCAGAAGCAGCTTGCCTGGATCACCCACGAAGATCAGTTCACCCTGGCCTTCGAGAACACCTACAACCTGCACCTTGCGAAGGTGCTGCGCCAGGTGCCCCTCTACCTCATCAACGACTACTCCATCAGCCTCTACGGCGCCGCCAACGCCGCGCTGGATTGATCGAAGCACCCGCTCTCGATCGACGGCCTGCCGGACTCCCGGCGGGCCGTTTCTGTTTCCCGGTCGCGCCCACTGCAGTTTCGTTGAATCTTGCAGCATGCACGCATCGTGGGCCGCTCAGCCACGGAAGCCCCCCCGGACGCGGACATTTTGTCCGTCCTTTCTTCCTTGCCCTCGAACGATCCGGCCCTTTGCCGCGATACATTTGTCTTCAATCCCCGAAAATTGCTGGGAGCATCTCCATACAAGGACAGTCTATGCGACGCTTCTCTCTCCTGCTTGCCCCCGTCTTCGCGTGCGCTTCGATCTCCGGTACCGTGTCGCTTCTCGATGGCACACCGATCACCGGCGCCATGATCAGGAGCTCGACAGACTCCACGAAGACCTCCGCCAACGGCAACTTCTCCGTGGGACAGATCACGGCAATCTCCCGCTCCGCGACCAAGAGCACTCCCGTGGCCCCTCATCTGAGCATCGAGAACAACCGCCCTCGGCTCACGTTCGCAGGCGCGAGCATCGCAGGACGCGCCAATCCCGCAGCTGCGAAGGGGCGAAACGCTCCCGGCTCCGCGGCATCGTTCCTCCCTCGCTCCTCTGCGGGAAGCGACACGCTCAAGGTCTACTGGAACGGCAAGCGCCTGACGGTGCTCCCGGTCTCCGGTGACACCGTAGTCTCCCTGCGCATCGACACGGCTTGGCAGGACGACGCCGGCTTTCCTTGGAATCCCCGGGTAGGCTACGCCTCCCTGTCCGATCCCCGTGACGGCCAGGTCTATCGCACCGTCGTCATCGGGGAGCAGACCTGGATGGCCCAGAATCTCAACTACTCGGGCACGGGGGCGCCGGGCCGTTGCTATGCCGACAGCACATCCCTCTGCACCACCTATGGCCGCCTGTACTCCTGGATCGAGGTGATGGGCACTGCCGCCGGCAGCGGCAGCAGTCCCAGCGGGGTCCAAGGAGTCTGCCCCACCGGCTGGCACGTTCCGAGCATGCCCGAATTCACCAAGCTCCTCGACACCGGTCTGTCCGGGGAGCATCCCGCCATCGCCCTCAAGAGCCCGCTCGGCTGGGTCCACTGGGGACTCGTAGACTCCTGGGGCAAGGATACCCACGGCTTCCGCGCCTTGCCCTCGGGTTTCTTCCTGGGTTCCGGGGCACTCGGAAAAAGCTCTTCTTTCGGGGTCTGGAGCGCCACGGAGACAGGGGACACAACCGCGGCATTCCGTTGGATCGGAGACACCGCCCACGTGGTCGTCGATAGCATCGGGTACGTCCGACTGGGCAAATCGGCAGGCCTCTCCGTGCGATGCGTCCAGGGCGGAACCTATTTCCCCTCGACCACGGCGACGGCACCCGGCTTCAACCTGCCTGCAGGCAGGTACGCAGGCCCCGTCAACCTGGTCTTGAGCACGCCCGTGAGCGGGGCGACGATCCGCTACACGACCGACGGCAGCCTCCCGTCCGACGCATCGCCCATCTACTCCGGCCCGCTCACCCTCTCGAATTCAACCACCGTCCATGCCATGACCACTGCCCCGGGGATGCTCAACAGCTTCGTGCGCCGCGTCGATCTGGTGATCTACGGCACGCTGGTGGACAATCGCGACGGCCAGAGCTACCGCACCGTGAAGATCGGCTCCCAGATCTGGATGGCCCAGAACCTCAACTACAAGCCCGCGGTGGCCAGCGACAGCTCTTGGTGCTACGGCAACGACACGACCAACTGCAGGACCTACGGTCGCCTGTACAATTGGGCTTCCGCCATGGCGCTCTCGCAAAGCTACGGCACGAGCCTCTGGGGAAGCAGCTTGACCGGCCGCCAAGGGATCTGCCCGACGGAATGGCATGTCCCGACCCTGGCCGAATGGAAGAAGCTGACCGACACCGTCCTGAACGCCGGCTCGGCCGGAGGCGATCTCAAGGCGGACACCCTCTGGAAGAGCTTGCCGGGAAACGACCGCCTGGGACTGGCCATCCTCCCGAGCGGATACCGATTCATTGACGGAAGCTTCTCCGGCATCTCCTCCTTCACGCAGCTCTGGACCGCCTCCGAGAACAGTTCCAGGCTGGCCGGCAACAAGTCCTTCGACGATTATGGCAGCGGCAGCGGGACGGGCTCCTGGGAGAAGACCAACGGGTTCCCTGTGCGCTGTCTGCAAAACTGAACTTCGGAAAAAGCGCCCTGCCGGATTCCCGGTTGGGGCGTTTCCGTTTCAGACATCCTCCATCTTCTGGACAAAGCGCAGCAGATATCCGTCCGGATCCTCCACGGTCACCTGACGGACCGTCGTGATCGTCTCCCCGCTCCGATACGAATGGATCATCGGTTTCTGAAAGAAGCGCCCTTCCAAAGCCGGAAGATCCAGTGCCTTGTCGAGGTCCGCAACCCGAAACGCCAGGTTCATCCCCTCTCCCAGGCGCATCCCGGGAGCTCCATGACAAAGGCTCCCCTCCCGGAAGGCCGACAGCATGAGCTGGGCCCCTTCCTTCCCGAGGAAATGGAACCCCTCCTCCTCCCCTCCCGCGAGAACAGGAGATCGAAGCGAAGCACGTCCCTGTAGAAACCCAAGGATCTCGCCACATCGGATACGTGCAGCTCAGGGATCAACCGCGCGAAGTCCATCAGACCTCATCCAGTTCCAGCGCACGTTCCAAGGCCGTGGCAAGCTCCGCCAGCTTGGTCCAGGAAAGGCTCCCCACCCAATCGGTCAGCTCCACCTTGGGAAGTGAAACCAGCATGTCGCAGTGGATGGCGCTCTCCTGCTTGAGCCCTTCACGTGCACCCACCTCCACCTGTGTCGAGAGGCCGTCATAGGCCGAAAAGACCGACGCACAGATCACCGTGGAATAACGCGAATCCACCAGGAGCTGGCGGCTGACCACCACGAAGACCCGGCTCTTCCTCGGATCTCCGCCCGGAGGCGGCTGAACCCGGTAGAGATCTCCACGCCTCACGGCAGCCTCTGGAAGCCCAGCACGTCCAGCGTCTCGTGAGCATGCTTGGCGCCCAGATTGTCAAGCAGCCCCAGATCGCGGGCATCGCGGGCTTGTTTCTCGCGCCGCTTGACATGCTCGCGGATAGCTTCCTCCACGAACTCGGAGCGGTTCCCCGTCCCCACCATGGGCTCCATGGCATCCCAAACTGCCGGGTCCAGGCTGATGGATGTCTTCTTTCTCATATCACAAAAGCATTCCGTTCGCCTTCCCAACACAAGCGATTCCGCTTCATTCCCGCAAAAACTGAACATGCGAGCATGGCTTGGGACATTATCTTTCCCGCCCTGTTTGAACGTGGACCCAAAGGGAGAGAGAATGGCCAACGGAGCCCCCGATGCCGCCAGCATGGCGAAGAAGCAGCAGGAGATCTCGGTCGCGGACTTCTTCGCGAAGAACCGCCACATGCTGGGCTTCGACAACGCCCGCAAGGCGCTCCTCACCGCCGTCAAGGAAGCCGTCGACAACTCGCTCGACGCCTGCGAAGAGGCACGCATCCTGCCCGACATCCGGGTGGAGATCCGGAAAGTCGAAGGCGCCGACGACCAGTACACCTTAGTCGTGCGCGACAACGGCCCCGGCATCGTGAAGGCCCAGATCCCCCGCGTGTTCGGCAAGCTCCTGTACGGATCGAAGTTCCACCGTCTGCGCATGAGCCGAGGCCAGCAGGGCATCGGCATCTCCGCGGCCGGCATGTACGGCCAGATCACCACGGCCAAGCCCGTGCAGATCACCTCGCGCCCCCACAAGTCCAAGCCCGCGCACTACTACGAGCTGCGCATGGACCTCAAGACCAACGAGCCGGTCATCCTGAACGAGCAGGAAACCGACTGGACCTCGAGCGTGACCGGCACCCAGGTCGCCATCACCATGAAGGCCACCTACTTCCGCGGCCGCCAGTCGGTCGACGAATACCTCGAGCAGACCGCCATCGCCAACCCCCACGCGCGCTTCGTGTTCGTGGCCCCGGACGGCGTGGAGCGCGTCTTCCCCCGCGCCGCACAGGAGCTGCCCCCCGAGCCGCTGGAGATCCAGCCGCATCCGCATGGCATCGAGCTGGGCATCTTCACCCGCCTGCTGCAGGACAGCCCCTACAAGAGCCTCGGGGTCTTCATGACCAGCGCCTTCTCGCGGGTCACCAGCCAGATCGCTGCCAAGGTCTGCAAGGAAGCCGGCATCGCCCTTTCCTGCATCCCCGCCGAGGTCCACCCCACCGACGGCGAGAAGCTCTTCCAGGCCCTCCAGAAGGCCGAGATCCCGCCCCCGCGCACCGATTGCCTTGCGCCCATCGGCGTGGAGCACCTGCTCAAGGGCATGCACAAGGAGCTGGGCGCCGAGTTCTATTCGGCCACCACGCGCAAGCCCGCCATCTACCGCGGCAACCCCTTCCAGATCGAGGTGGGCATCGCCTACGGCGGCAAGCTCGATTCCGACGGCACCGCCCGCGTGATCCGCTTCGCCAACCGCGTGCCGCTGCAGTACCAGCTCTCGGCCTGCGCCAGCACGAAATCCGTCATGGACGTGTCGTGGAAGTCCTACGGGCTTTCCCAGTCCAGGGGCTCGCTCCCTGCAGGGCCGCTTGTGATCATGGTGCACATGGCTTCGGTCTGGGTGCCCTTCACCAACCAGGCGAAGGAAGCCATCGCGGACTACGACGAGATCCGCAAGGAGTTCAAGCTCGCGGTCCAGGAAGCCGGCCGCAAGCTTGGCACCTACCTCAAGAAGAAGCAGGCCGCCGCCAACCAGGCCAAGCGCCGCAACGTCTTCAACGCCTACATCGAGGAGGTGGTCCGCGCCTACCAGGCCATCACCACCAAGGACGGCCAGGAGCTGCGCGAAGCCTTGCTTGCCACCTCGCGCAAGAAGACCGAGCTTGCCGAAAGATTGGAGGCAATGAAGCACAAGGCCGCCCCCGAGGAGATGGAAGGCACCCTGATCATCGGCGAGGACGGCAACCCCATCGTGCCCGGTGCCGCTGCCGCGCTCGTGGAGGAACTGTCCCAGTCCCAGGTGGATGCCGCCGAGAAGATGCTGGAGGAATCCGGCTCCGACGCCTCGGTGACAGATTCCGTCAGTGACGCACCCGATATCGAACCGGCCGAACGCGCCGACGGCGGCGTGACGGACGGGGTGCTGCCGGGCGATGCGCCCATCGTGCTCTCCGCGCCCACCATCAGTTGGCCCAGCATGACGGCCGGCAAGAAGACCGACAACGCCACCTTGAGCCTCTTTGGCGAGGAGGACGCATGAGCGCCAAGAAGATCCTGACCGACGCGAAGATCCTCCAGATGGCCGAGAGCGTGGCCCGCCAGGGACTCCTGGGCGAGGACCCGCTCTTCCATGTGCCCAGCCGCACCCTGGCCAACGTGAACTTCAACGTCGACAAGCGCATCATCGAGATGGGCGAAGGCAAGACGGCCCGCGAGTTCTTCAACCTGGGCCAATCCAAGAAGTTCATGCAGACGATGTTGGTCGCGGAGGCCTGCAAGAGGTTGGTCGCGGCAGGCAAGACGAACTCGATTCGTGACCTGTACTACATGACCAAGCACACCATCGCGGGCACCCGCGAGAACACCTTCGACGACCAGAACGAGTCCGATCCGATCATCGAGGACCTCGAGGTGACGCTGGACTCCCTGCGCGAGGAGCTTCACCTGTTCGCCTCGAACAAGGGTGCGATGGTCGGCGAGATCACCGTGGTCGACGGCGGCGACACCATCGACGCCCGTCGCATGGGCACCGGCGGCTGGTCGGTCCCTTCCATCGTCGAGCCCGACGTGGTCCAGTTCAAGGAATGCGAAGCCAAGTTCATTTTGCTGGTCGAGAAGGACGCCATGTGGCGCCGTCTCAACGAGGACAAGTTCTGGAAGCAGCACCACTGCATCCTGATCCACGGCGGAGGCCAGCCCCCCCGCGGGGTGCGCCGCCTGATGCACCGCATGGTCAACGAGCTCAAGCTCCCGCTCTACGTCTTCGTGGATAACGACCCGTGGGGCTACTACATCTACTCGGTGGTGAAGCAGGGCTCCATCTCGCTGGCCTACGAGTCGCGCCGCATGGCGATCCCGTCGGCCCGCTTCATCGGCCTGTCCAGTGCCGACGTCGAGAAGTACCAGATCCCGGACGAGGTCACGATCCGTCTGGAGGACACCGACATCAACCGCGCCAAGGAGATCATGGCCTACCCATGGTTCCAGAGCAAGCCTTGGCAGAAGGAGATCCAGCGGATGCTCTCCTCCAAGGTGAAGCTGGAGCTCGAAGCCCTGTCGGCCAAGGGAATCACCTACGCCTCCGACGAGTTCCTGCCCAGGAAGCTGAAAGAGAAAGATTTTCTCGACTGATTTCTTAAGACAGATTCTGTCCAACGGCACCTCGCAAGGGTGCCGTTTCCTTTGGGGCGCCTCCCCTGCCGGGGCCGGGCTGCCTGCCAAGCCTCCTGCAAGGAATGGCTCCCTCCCGAGTCGGGAGGGCGGGAGGGGGCGTCCGCAGGGGGTCTTGGGCCTGTCGGCCGGCATCCCTGGCGCGGAGTTGCGAAACAGAAAAAGCCCCCGCTCCGGTGAAGGAACGGGGGCCGAGGTTCTCCGTGTCCCGCACGAAGGCGGGAGAGCCGGATCAGAGCTGGATGTGGTCGAAGCTCTGGAGGGCCTTCATGTAGTTGGCACGCTCGTAGGCCGAGGGATCGGCTGCGTTCTTCTGCGAGAGGGCACCCTTCATCTGATCGACGGAGGTGTACTCGTAGTCGCGCATCCAGTCGGCGAACTCGGAAAGGATGCCCGTAGCACGCTGGGGCCCCTTGGAGAGGAACTCCGAAGCGACGGTGCCGACCGAAGCGCCCGACATCATCACCTTCACGAGGTCACGGCCGTTGTGCACGCCGGTCGAGACGGCAAGATCCGCCTCCACCTTGCCGTGCAGGATGGCAGCCCAGCGCAGCGGAAGACGCAGGTCGTCGGAATCTGAAAGCTTGACGCTGGGATTGACGTCCAATGCCTCCGGATCGAGGTCCGGCTGCAGGAAACGGTTGAAGAGCACCAAGCCGTTGGCGCCGGCAGCGGTGAGGCGCCGGCACAGGTGGGGAAGCCCCGCGAAGTACGGCGAGAGCTTCACCGACAGCGGGATCTTCACGCTCTTGCGCACTTCCTGGACCAGGGCAACGAAGTCGTCTTCCATCTGGGCCGAGGAAACGTCCACCGAGGTCTGCACCTGGTAGACGTTGAGCTCCAGGGCATCGGCCCCGGCCTCTTCCAGCTTGGTGCCCCAAGCAGCCCAACCGCCCTTGGTGCAGCCGTTGAGGCTGGCGATCACCGGGATGTCCAAGGCATCCTTGGCAGAACGGATGTGCTCCAGGTACTCGTCCGGCTCCAGGTTGTACTCGCCCAGGTCCGGGAACCAGGTGAGCGCTTCCGGAAACGAATGGGTCAGGCGACTGAGATAGTGATCCAGTTCCTGGCTCTCGTGGACGATCTGTTCCTCGAAGAGGGAATGGAGGACCACGGCGGAAACGCCGGCGTCCTCGAGCTTCTTCAGGGTATCGATCTTCTTGGAGAGCGGGCCCGCGGCGGCGACCAGCGGGTTCTTGAGCGTCAGCCCAAGATATCGGGTGGCAAAGTCAGGCATGATGCGTTCCTCAGGCTTCCACGACGGGTGTGCCGGGCTGGGCGGCCAGGGAGGCCAGACCTGCCCACTTCGAGGCAATGGAGGCCGACTGGGCCTTCAGCAGCATCTCGGCGCGCGGCGCATCCATCTGCTTGAGCATCTTGTAGCGCGTCTCGTTGTACGCGTACTGCTCGAAGCTGATGGAGGGCTCCTTGGAGTCCAACTGCAGCGGGTTGAGGCCCTGGTCGATGCGGCGGGGATCGTAGCGGTAGAGCGGCCAGTGACCGGACTGGACGGCCAGCTTCTGCTGCTCGAAGCCCTTGTTCATCGCGATGCCGTGCGAGATGCAATGGCTGTAGGCGAAGATGATCGACGGACCGTCGAAGCTCTCGGCCTCGAGGAAGGCCTTGATGGTCTGGACGTCGTTGGCGCCCATGGCGACCTTGGCGACGTAGACATAACCGTATGCCATGGCGATCATGCCCATGTCCTTCTTCGGCATGGCCTTGCCCACCGGAGAGAACTTGGCGACCGCGCCGATCGGGGTGGACTTGGAGGCCTGGCCGCCGGTGTTCGAGTACACCTCGGTGTCCAGCACCAGGATGTTCACGTTCTTGCCGGTGGAGATCACGTGGTCGAGACCGCCGTAACCGATGTCGTAGGCCCAGCCGTCGCCGCCCATGATCCACACGGAGCGCTTCACCAGGGCATCGGCCAGCTGCTGCAGGTCCTTGAGCTCCTGGCTCTTGCCGCCGGCGATCTTCTCCTTGAGCTTCTTGACGAGGATGCGCTGATCGGCAATGCCGCGCTCGGTCGTCTGGTCCTGCGAGAGGATGGCCGTCACGAGTTCGTCACCGACGTCGCTCGAAGCCTTCTTCAGCAGTTCCTGAGCGAACTCGGTCTGCTTGTCCACGGCCAGGCGCATGCCCAGGCCGAACTCCGCATTGTCCTCGAACAGGCTGTTGGACCAGGCGGGACCGCGGCCTTCGGCGTTCTTGGTGTACGGGGTGGTGGGCAGGTTGCCCGAGTAGATCGAGGAGCAGCCGGTGGCGTTGGCGATGTGCGCACGGTCGCCGAAGAGCTGGCTCACGAGCTTCACGTACGGGGTCTCGCCGCAACCCGAGCAGGCGCCCGAGAATTCGAACAGCGGCTGGAACATCTGGCTGCCCTTGACGTTGGTCGCGGTGACCAGCGTGCGGTCCGTGTCCGGCAGGGAAAGGAAGAAGTCCCAGTGCCCCTTCGTCTCGGCGCGCACCTTGTCGATGGGCTCCATGTTGATGGCCTTGCGGCTGGCGTTGGACTTGTCCTTGGCAGGGCAGACCTCGACGCACAGTTCGCAACCAGTGCAATCCTCTGCAGACACCTGGATGGTGAACTTCTTGCCGGGGAATTCCTTGAAGAACTTGGCGGGAACAGCCTTGAAGTCCGCAGGAGCGTTGGCCAGGTCGGCATCGTCCACCAGCTTCTGACGGATCACACCATGCGGGCAGACCAGCGAACACTTGCCGCAGGAGATGCACACGTCCTGGTTCCACTCGGGCACGTCCAGCGCGATGCCGCGCTTCTCCCAGGCGGCGGTGCCGACCGGGAAGGTGCCGTCGACCGGCATGGCCGAGACGGGAAGCACGTCGCCTTCGAACGCGATCATGGGGCCGAGCACGTTGCGCACGAACTCGGGAGCTTGGGCAGGCACCGGAGCCGGGCGGGGCTTGCCGGTCACCGAAGCCGGGACCTTCACCTCGAACATGTTGGCCACCGACTGGTCGACGGCGTTCCAGTTCTTCTTGACGACTTCCTCGCCCTTCTTGATGTAGGCCTTCTTGATGGACGCCTTGATCTTGTCGATGGCAGCCTCGCGGGGCAGCACACCGGAGATGGCGAAGAAGCAGGTCTGCATCACGGTGTTGATGCGGGTGCCCATGCCGGTTTCCTTGGCGACCTTGAAGGCATCGATGACGTAGAGCCTGACCTTGCGGTCGATGATGATCTTCTGGGTCTCGGCCGGGATATGGGCCCAGACCTCGTCCGGTCCGTACGGAGCGTTGAACAGGGCGACCGAGCCTTCGGCTGCGGCGGCCAGGGTGTCCAGGGTCTCCACGTAGCCGAACTTGTGCACGGCGATGAAGTTGGCCTTGGTGATCAGGTACGGAGCCTTGATCTCGTTGGGTCCGAAGCGCAGGTGCGAGACGGTGATGCCGCCCGACTTCTTCGAGTCGTAGAAGAAGTAGCCCTGGGCGTAGTTGTCGGTCTCCTCACCGATGATCTTGATCGAGTTCTTGTTGGCGCCCACGGTGCCGTCGGAGCCAAGGCCCCAGAACATGCAGCGCACGCAGGACTCGTCCTCGATCGCAAACGTCGGATCGTACTCGAGGCTGGAGAAGGAGACGTCGTCGTTGATGCCCACGGTGAAGTGGTTCTTCGGAGCGTCCTTCTTGAGATCGTCGAAGATGGCCTTGACGTGGGAAGGCACGAATTCCTTGGAGGAGAGGCCGTAGCGGCCGCCCACCAGCTTGATTCCCGAGCGTCCGGTCTCGATCAGCGCGGTGGCCACGTCCTGATAGAGCGGCTCGCCGGCGGAGCCCGGCTCCTTGGTGCGATCCAGGACCGAGATCTTCTTCACGGAGGCCGGGATGGCGGCCATGAAGTCGGAGACGGCGAAGGGGCGGAACATGCGCACCAGGAGGGCGCCGACCTTCTCGCCGTGGGCGTTCAGGTACTTGACGGTCTCGGTGACGACCTCGGCACCCGAGCCCATCACGACGACCACGCGGTCGGCATCCGGTGCACCGAAGTACTCGTAGATCTTGTAGGCGCGGCCGGTGAGCTTGGCGAACACGTCGAAGTGCTTCTGCAGGATGCCCGGAACGGCGGTGTAGAAGGGGTTCGAGACTTCGCGGCCCTGGAAGTAGACGTCCGGATTCTGCGCGGTGCCGCGGATCATCGGGTTCTCGGGGGTCAGACCACGGGCGCGATGGGCCTGGACCAGGTCATGGCTGACCAGGGTGGACAGGTCCTCGTCGGTGAGGGTCTCGATCTTGTTGACTTCGTGGCTGGTACGGAAGCCGTCGAAGAAGTGCAGGAAGGGGACGCGGCTCTCAAGCGTCGCGGCAGTGGCCACGGCCGAGAAATCCTGGGCTTCCTGGACGGAGTTGGAGGCCAGGAGAGCAAAACCGGTCTGACGCACGGCCATCACATCCTGATGGTCGCCGTAGATCGAAAGGCCCTGGGCGGCCAAGGAGCGTGCCGTCACCTGGAAGACGGTCGGCGTCAGCTCACCGGCGATCTTGTACATGTTCGGGATCATCAGGAGAAGACCCTGAGACGCCGTGAAGGTCGAGGTCATGGCACCGGTCGTCAAGGACCCGTGCACGGCACCGGCAGCTCCACCTTCGGACTGAAGCTCGATCACGCTGGGGACGGTGCCCCAGATGTTCTTCTTGCCCTGGGCAGAGTATTGATCGGAGAATTCACCGATCGGAGTGGAGGGAGTGATCGGATAGACCGCGATCACTTCGCTGAGCTTGTGCGCAACCATGGCCACTGCTTCAGTCGCGTCGATCGTGACCTTGGCTCTGCCCTTGACCTCTGCCATGCTGTTCTCCCTTTTCTGCGTGGTTCATCGGGAAGCCAGGCCTCCCATTCATCAGAGCAAAAGATAGAGCATTCTGCGTGACGCAAGACTGAAATATCCGATGTTTTTCGGACAAGAATATCTATAGATCTCCAGAATCCATGTTTCATGCCACCTGTGTGATCCAGATCACAGATCCTTCATCCCCGCATTCCCATTTGTCCCCGCATTGGTTATACTCCATCTCGTTCCATCCGGTATTCCCATTTGCTCCCGCACCTTTGGAAGGACGTTCCATGAAACGCTTCGCTCTCCTGGCCTCCGGCCTCACCCTCGGTCTTGCCGCCTGCAACAGCAGCGAAGGCAACGTCACCGCCTCGCCCTCGAGCAATCTCGTCACCACTCCGACCGTGGCCGTGACCCTCCCGGCGACCAAGGTGGACACCTCCGCCCTCAATGGAGCGACCGCGAACGCCGTGGACGCCGCCGCCTCGCGCACCGCCGTGGCTTCGGCGACCCAAGGGGCCCAGGATGCGTTCCAGGCCGTCTTCGACAGCGGCGCGGCCAAGATGACCAATCCGATGGGAAGCCAGGCAAGCGCCATGGCAAACGCCAACGCCAAGATGCGCCTGGCCTTCCAGAAGGACCCGAACAACACCCAAGCCTGCTTCGGCCTGGCCGTGACCTCCCTGGCCGTGCGCACCCAGAGCCTGGGCGAGACCATGGGCAAGCTGCAGAACGAAGGCCTCGACATCTCGAATCCCGTCAGTGCCGGCAGAGGCCAGGCAGCCCTTCCCGGCCTGGCCCGTGCCATGAGCAACCCCACCGAGGCGCCCAGCATCACAGCCCTGCAGGACAGCGTCGAACTCAAGCTCTTCCCCACCCTGGACTCGGCCATCTTCCTGCTCCAGAAGGCCTGGAAGGACCCCGACTTCGCCTTCAAGGTCGCGGACCCCGACTTCGCCGGCGACTCCCTGGTGATCGACCGCGGCGACGTGGGCTTTGCCCTGGCCGGCCTCAAGGGCCTGCGCGGCTACGTCTCCTGGATGGTCTCGTACAACGCCGACGTGCGCAAGAACGGCACCTACGCCTGGATCGACACGCTGGCCAACATCGACGGCGAGGCCCCCTCCACCACCGCCCAGAAGGCAGCCTTCGACCACGTGAAGGCGCTGGTCGCTCCGGGATCGGCCTTCCTCAAGGTCCGCACCGGCAAGGAGGAACTGCTGGGCTCGGTCGTTCCCCAGTTCCGCGAGGCGCTGGCCGTGGCCAAGGAAGCCGCCACGCTGAGCTACAACCTCAAGCATGGCGCGACGGACCGACGCCTCACCACCATCACCACGACCTCGCAGCGCGACTTGGTGATCAAGGCCGCCGACACGGCCCTCTCCTGGCTGGCCGGTCCGCGCACGGTGACCCTGATGAAGCGCAGCACCTGCAAGGAAACCTACACGAGCACCAGCTCCAGCCACTATGTCTACGACTCGATCAAGGGCTCCTACACCTACAGCGCCACCCCGGTCACCACGACATCGAGCAGCACCTATTCCTGGACCCACACCAACCTCTTCGGCCTGAGCAGCAGCTCCTGCGGCAAAGACTACAGCTACACCGGAACCAGCTACAGCTACGCCTCGACCTACACGGAAATCGGCGGCACCAGCGTCCAGGCCCGTTTCGACCTGTCGGCCCTGCTGCGCCTGACCGACCTCAAGGCGTTCCTTCCCAACAGCTACGTCTGGAACGACTACTCGACCTGGAAGGCCAACGGCCCCTTCAGCCTCTCCAACGGCACGACCGTCAAAGTCGCCAACGCCTTCGAGGACGACATCAACGCAAGCGGACCGCTCGCCCTCAAGGGCTGGCTGCGCTGGTCCGACCCGACCTTCGGCGGCGCCTTCCCCGACCTGACCACCTCCGAGGCGCTGCTCGACCTGGTGAACCGCATGGACGGCGGCAACACGGCCAGCGCCACCCGCATCGGCACCGCCTTCTCGCTGCTGCGTTGATCTTCCCGACGCCACGCCACGCCATCCGGGCGATCCCTTGCGGGGTCGCCCTTTTTCTGTCCTGCCCGCAAGCGGCACAGCTCCCCCTCCTGGCAGAGCACCTCCGATTGGATGCCCTCCACCTGGAAGGCGGCGAGCCGGTCCCCGAGCTCGGGTCGTTCCTGCGCCTGGACGCCTCGGACGGCCCCGGCCTGGACGGCGCCCTGCAAGGCACCGGCATCGGGATCGAGCGCCCCCGCCTGACCATGACCTCCCGCCTGGACAGCGCCGGACTCTTCGTCCGCGCCCAGGTGGATGCCGCCCCGGCAAACGACGAATTGGCCTTTCCCCAGGTCACCTTCCGACGCCACGCCAGCTGGCCGGCCAGCTCCCTGGAAATGGGCGCCGGCAAGGACTGGTGGCTGCACGCGACCCTCCACACCCGGGATGGGCGCCAGGGCCTGACCCTGGAAGGGGGGCAAAGGAACGCGGCCTTCGAAGTGCTGGCCGGAGGCGGGTACGCCCTGGAAAAGGAAGCCTGGAACTTCGTCCTTCCCTCTGGCGAAGCCTTGGCGTGCAGCTGGAACTCCCATCTTGCCAAACAGAGCCTCGGCCTGACCCTTGCACCGGGATCGGCAAGTCCCATGGAAGTCCGCCTGATCCGCACGCAATTCCTGCCCTCGAGCGGCTCCGCCTTCTGGAACCTCTCCGACTCCGGCTCGGCCCAGGAGTGGAGCCTTGCCTGGAAACCACGCTGGCGCGACTGGCACGCCTCCCTGTCCCATCGCCAGTTCCAAAGCCGCCTCACGACCCTTGGGTGGGGGCAGGATTCCGGCCAGGAACGTCGCCGTTTCCATGCGTTGGATTGGAGCCTGGACGGTTTCCGCCAGGAAGCCTTGCTGCAAGCGGGCCCTTGGTCGATCGGATTCGGCCGTCAGAAGGCCACGCTCGACCTCGTCGGCCTGCGCTTTCCTTTCCTGGCCTGGAACGCCTTGGATCAGACCTCCTGGAGCGCCTTCACCAGCCTGTTCGAGACGCGTAACGATCGCCTGAACGGGCAAGCCAGGCTGGAAAGCCAATGGATGCGGCTGGAGATCGCAAGCCTTCTGTCCCGCTTCGGAATTCGTCCAGCGCTGGAACTGACGCATCTAGAAGCCAGCGCCACCATGCCTTGGAGCCGACGCAAGAGCTCCATCGACCTTTCCAGCAGCCTCGAGACGGACACCTTGGGCATCCGTCCCCTGGAAGCCTGGGTGCTTTGGCCTTCCCTGCAGATCTCGCGTGCCTGGCAATCCTGGGAGATCTCGGCCAGCGCCGTCCAGGCCCTGCCCCTGTGGATCCACCAGGAAGCGGCGGCGGCATCCCAAGGATCCGCCAAGGCAGCAAGCACCTCTGGCAACGAGGCGACCGGCGGGCGCCTGCTGCGCCTGACCTTGACGCGTTGGCTCTAGAGATCCTCGGCACCAGCGGAGCCTGGCTATCTTGCCCGCCATGAGCCGCTCGACCGTTCCTTCAGAGACGATCCTCCAGAGCCTGTGGAGCGGATACGGGCGCCTCGTCCGTCACCACGCCACAGAGGAGATGCCGAGCCTGGTCGTAAAGGACATCCGCTGGCCTCCTGCCCGCTCCGACCGTTCGCACCTGCGCAAGCTGCGCTCCTATCAGGTGGAGGCCCATTGGTATTCCCACTGGGCTTCCCGCGTCCCGGCAACCTGCCGCATCCCGGCCTTCCTCGGCCTGGAAAGCCTAGACCAGGGGATGCGCCTGACCCTAGAGGATCTCGATGCCGCAGGCTTCGGGCGGCGCACGTCGTCCCCGCAGGGCGCGGATCTCGACGCGGCCATCGGATGGCTTGCACGCTTCCATGCATCGTTCCTCGACGTCTCTCCCGAAGGCCTGTGGGAGGAGGGAGGCTACTGGCACCTGGAGACCCGGCCCGAGGAGCTGGCAGCCATGCCGGGGGGGCCTTTGCGCGAAGCGGCGCCCGAACTCGACCGCAAGCTGCGAGAGGCACACTTCCGCACCCTCGTCCATGGCGACGCCAAGCCCGACAACTTCTGTTTCGGGAAGGCCGGAAGGATCGCCGCCGTGGACTTCCAGTACGTGGGCGGAGGATGCGGCATGCGCGACCTTGCCTACCTGCTGGACTGCGTCCTGGACGACCGCATCGACGACATCTCGGCAGGGACTTGGATCGACGCCTACTTCACCGCTTTCGCCGAGGCCTTGGCGGACAGGCCGGAGAAGGCGCACCTCGCCAGCGCCGTCGAGACCCAGTGGCGGAGCCTCTTCCCCGTGGCCTGGCTGGACTTCCAGCGCTTCCTGCAAGGCTGGAGCCCGGCCTACGCCCGTCCCTCGGCGCGGCTCGAGCGGCGAATAAGACAGGAGTTGTCAAAAATCTGACGGGCGGGCAAGGCGGACACCGTCGCATTGCCCACCATGAGGATCAGAACGTCACGGTGGTCGTGTCGCTGTTGGTCCAACCGGCCTTCGCCGCATAGTAGAGCACGGTCTTCGGAACGATGTGGTCGAGCGGCTGCGAATACTCCACGAAGGTGGTGCCGGCGTCCTCGGAATACCACAAGGTCACGCCCGCGACCCCGGAGGCATCCACCAGCGCGCGGGTCGTGTCGCTGCCGAAGCCGTCCGGCACGATCTCCAGCTTCGGCACCGGCACCTTGAGCTCGAACATCGCCAGGAGCGTGTCGCTCTGCGTGTTGCCGACCTTGGTGGCGTAGGCGTAGAGAGTGTCGCTGGCTCCGACGCGCACCGGAACCGCATAGGTGGACCAGGTCGCCTTGTCGAGGGAATAGCGAATCATCGCACCCGCCTCGGCGGAAAGCGTCACGTCCAAGATCGTGTCGTGGACGCCGGAAGCAATGCTGGAGGCCGGCTTGGCAAGGACGGGCTCGATCGCGTAGACCGCACTGGCCGTGTCGCTTGCCGTCCACCCGGTCCGCACCGAGCGGGACCGCAGGGTCTGGCTCGTCAGCACCTGCACCGGATCATTGCAGGCCGCCCAGACCGCATCTCCCAGGGAACACTCGATGGTCGCACCGGCGGTGGGGCTGGTGATCCGCACCGCCTGCGCCTGGGTGTAGGTGCCCGCCACGACGCTGAACACCGGAGCCTTGGCCTTGAACTCGTAACGACCGATCGCCACCGCGCTGGCGGTCCAGCCGGACTTAGTGGCGGACACGAAGAGCTTGCCGTTCTGCGACACCGGTACCGTGTCCTTGCAGTCAGACCAAGCCGAACTGTCGGAGGAGCAGCGGTAGGCCACTCCCGACGTGGAGTCGGAAAGGACCACGAGCGTGTCGGCGGAGAAGACTCCCGAGGCGGGGCTCAGCGAAGGCGCCTTCACCTTGAACTCGTAGCGGCCCGCGACCACCGCGCTTGCGGTCCAGCCGGACTTCGTGGCGGACACGAAGAGCTTGCCGTTCTGCGACACGGACACAGTGTCCTTGCAGTCAGACCACGCCGAGCTGTCGGAGGAGCAGCGGTAGGCCACACCGGCGGTGGAGTCGGAAAGGACCACCTTCAGCTCGGAACCGAAGCTTCCCGAGGTGGGGCTCAGGACCGGGGCCTTGACCTTGAGCTCATAGCTTCCCGAGACCACGCCACTTGAGGTCCAACCGGACTTCATCGCCTGCACGAAGAGCTTGCCGCTCTTGAACAGCGTGACCGAATCGGGGCACGCCTCCCAAGCCAGGCTGTCTTCCGAGCAGCGGTAGCTCGCGCCGGCGGAAATGCTCGAGAAGCGCACCGGCGTCTCGCGGCCGTAGGTTCCCGCAGCTGTGTTCAGGACCGGAGTCACGACCTTGAGTTCGTAGCTTGCCGACACCGTGCGGCTGGTGTCCATGCCCTTGAAGGCGGCCCGTGCGAAGATCCGGCCCGTGGAATCGAGCGCGATCGAGTCCTTGTAGACGTTCCAGGTCAGGCTGTCGCGGGACCAGAGGAGGATCGCCCCGGAGACGGAATCCGTCAGGGCGACCTTGAAGGCATTCCCGTAGGTTCCCGCCGCGACGGAGAAGACGGGCACGGCCGCGTTCCTGCGCACGTTCCAGCTGGCGACCGCGCTCCAGAGGGACGGCTGCGAAAGGCTCGGGACGGAATCCCGGCGCAAGGCGACCTTGTAGGTCAGCGCACGGGACAGCACGAGCGCGCTGTCCACCCGCTTGGCGGTCGTCGACACGCGGGGATCGGTGCTGTCGCTGGTGATCCACAGCCCCTTGGTGGCCGGGACCTTCACGCCCACCTTGAGGCTGTCGAGCTTGGGAATCGAATCGAAGCTCGGCCCCTTGACCGCGGTCAGCACCAGGCGATGGGTCGAATCGGAATTGCCGGCGGTGTCCAGCACGAACGCCCACCAGCGCGCCACCCGCGCACCGCCCGACGCCTCGAAGCCCGTCACCGCGACTGTGAAGCTGCCGCCCTGCTCGACCGAATCGAGCTTCAGGGTCTTGCCTTCCAAGAAGAGCTGGGCCGGGATCTTCTTGACCCGCGCCCCTTGGCGCAGGACCGCCACCACGCTGTCCACATCGGGAACGGTCGTGTCTCGGGCAAGCGTGGCCGTGAGAGGAGCCATGGTCGAGAAGCTGGTCAGCACCTGCTCCGCCGTGGCCGCCTGCTCCCCGCATCCCTGTATGCCTCCGAGCAAGGCAAGCGCACCCAGCAGGCACGCCTTCACGAAGGTCTTCGGCTCTTTCTCTTTGGTCATCGATCGCCCCGTCATCCTGGTTCACCTGCGACGAGGCCTCCGTATCCCGGGCTTGGCCTCGTTTCTCGTTCCGATCCGAAAGAGAAGAATTCCTCCAGCATTGCGGAGGAGCCATTTTCCTCCCGGCACAGCGAGAACGGAAAACCCGAGGCCCTCGATCAGCGCGGGATGGCTCCCCAACCCGTCAACGCACGGATCTTGCGCGGGAGATCGATGTTGTCCTGACGTCCTGCGAACCTCTCGGCACCGGCACCCCATGCATAGACCTGCACGGGAAGGGCCGTGTGGGAGGATGTCGTCCAACCCACCCCAGCGCATCGATCCAGGATGCCGATCGCCGTCCGCGCAAGCGGGGAACAGCTCAAGCCCTGCCCCGGATGCGGCAGTCCCTTGGCGAAAGCCGCCACCAGTTCAAGGGAATCCCCCTGCGTCAACTGCAGGCCAGCAGCACGCCCCAGCCCAGTCCACTCCCCGATGCGCGCAAGCAGCCCCTTGAAGATCCTCGCACTGTCGCGGGACGACACACCCTGGTCCACATCGCTGCGAGATGCCGAAGCAACCGGCCTGCTCCCCTGCAGCTCGCGAGCCAGCCACAAGCCCAAGCTGTCGGCCAGACGCTCCATCGAGAGCTTCTGATGCGAGAGCAGGGCGAAGTCGGTACGGAAGCCGTTCTCCCCATTCCCCAGGGTAAGCCCGCCCGTCTCATGGTCCGCGGTCACCAGGATCAAGGTTTCCTTCGGATGCCGCTTCGCAAATTCCAGCGCCACCTGCACGGCGGAATCGAGATCCCACACCTCGCCGACCGCGGCGCGGGCATCGTTGGCATGGCAGGCCCAGTCGACCTTGCCGCCCTCGGCCATCAGGAAGAATCCCTTCTCCCCGTCCAGCAATCGGATGCCGGTGCGGACGTAGTCGGCAAGCCGGGGAACATCCGCTTCCGGAGGATCCATCGCCCAGGGCAGCGAAACCCCGGAAGCCTGCGCCGGAGCGAAGAGAAGGGCAGGCAGGCGCGCTCCCGCCAGCGAGCCGCGGCCCCGCACGATCCGGTAGCCTTTCGCCTTGGCCATGCCGTAAAGATCGGGCAGATTCTGCCCAGGCTTGCCCGTCGGATCCAGGAATCCCGATCCGGCGAACAGATCCATGCGGCTTGCGGTCAGCTGGCTGCCGATCTCCCAGTACTTCTCGCGATGGTCCACATGGGCGTAGAAGCCGGCCGGCGTGGCATGGTTCACCGCCACCGTGGTCATGATCCCCACCGGCACGCCCGCGTCGCGGGCCTCCTCGGCCAAGGTCCTCAAGGCATGGGAATCATGGGGATCCAGCCCGATCACGGCATCTCCCGCCTTGGTCCCGCTGGCAAGCGCGGTCGCGGCTGCCGCCGACTCGGTGATCCTGCGGACGGCGCAGTGGGTCGTCACCTCGCCCCTCACGGGAAAGCCGGTGAAGCTCGTGGGAACAAATCCCGTGGAGTCCCCGGTGACGCTTGCCTTCCAGGCCTCAGCCAAAGCCACCTGAGCAGCCCCCATGCCGTCCCCGATGAAGAGAAACACGTAGCGCGCAGGATCGGGTTCGCGGGCGCCCGCCAAGGCGGCTGCGCATAGGGAAAGCATCGGAAGGAGTCGCATGGCCCCAAGATACCCGTTCCAGCTCCCCTCCGCCCTCCTGCGTAATTTTCCTGCAACTCACCGATACCGGAAGGCCAGCGGGCCCGCCCGCGATGCAGGACAACTATATTACCGGCCATGAGGTTACCCTCCCGCTCCACCGTCTACTTCTCCTTCGCCGCCTTCCTCGTCTTCGCCGCTTTCAGCGCGGGACTCGCCAAGGAGAACTCCGGCGGGAGCGGTGCATCCTTCTACAAGAGCTTCGAGCAGCTCTACCGCGTCCTTTCACGCCTGAACGAGGCCTATGTCGAGGAGATCCCGGCCGACCAGATGGTCGAGGCCGCGGTCAAGGGGATGACCAGCATCCTCGATCCCCACACGGCCTACTTCGACGCCAAGGAGACCGAGGATCTCAAGGTCCACACCGAAGGCGAGTTCGGCGGCCTGGGCATCACCATCGGCGTGCGCGAGAAGATCCTCACGGTCATCTCCCCGCTGGTCGGCACCCCCGCCTACCGCATGGGCATCCAGGCCGGCGACCGGATCCTGGAGATCGACGGGCGCTCGACCAAGGGCATGATCGTCGATACCGCCGTGAACCACCTGCGCGGCAAGCCGGGCACGACCGTGACCGTCAAGGTCTGGCGCGAGGGCTTCACCGAGCCGCAGCCCTTCAAGTTCACTCGCGAGATCATCAAGATCGAGTCTGTCCCCTACTACGGCATGCTGCCGGGCAACGTGGGCTTCATCAAGCTCGTGCAGTTCTCCCGCACCACCGGTGACGACATGGACAAGGCCGTGTCCGAGCTGAAGAAGCAGGGCATGAAGAGCCTGATCCTCGACCTGCGCTACAATCCGGGCGGCCTCCTGACCGAAGCAGTCGCCGTGTCCGAGCTGTTCCTCCCCAAGGGATCGCTCGTGGTGAGCACCAAGGGACGCATCGCCGAGCAGAACTCCGAGCTGGCCAGCTCCCGCGCGCCGCTGGTCGACCCATCGCTGCCGCTGGTCGTGCTGGTCAACGGCGGCTCGGCCTCCGCCTCCGAGATCGTCTCGGGCGCCATCCAGGACTGGGATCGCGGCATCATCCTGGGCACCCAGACCTACGGCAAGGGATCGGTCCAGACCATCAACCAGATGGACGCCACCCACATCCTCAAGCTGACCACCGCCTTCTACTACACCCCCAGCGGGCGTTGCATCAACAAGAAGGAAAACTCCATCCGCTTCAAGAATGTCGACACCGCCAAGGCCGACGCCGCGAAGAAGGAGCCCGAGTTCGACGAGGACCTGGGCGTGGAGATCGGCGAGAAGAGCGACACGACCTTCGACACCACCGGACACAAGTCCTTCCTGACCAAGAACCTCAAGCGCAAGGTCTGGGACGCCGGCGGCATCCTCCCCGACCTGCGCGTGGCCGGACGCTCCATCAATCCCTACCAGCAGGAGCTGGAGCGCAAGACCGTATTCTTCCGCTGGGCCATCAAGGCGCGTCCTGCCCTGGAGAAGAAGATCAAGCTCGACTCCTCCATCAAGGTGACCGACGCCATGATCGAGGACTTCCACAAGTTCATCGTCAATCCCGCCGACTCGGTCAAGTTCCGCTTCGAGTCCCCGGCCGTGCGCATGCTCAAGGAGATCCGCAAGACCCTCGAGAAGGACCAGAAGAGCGCCGACTCGCTCACGCCGGAACTGCGCCGCAACATCGCCTCCCGCGTCGATCAGCTCGACTCCGCCCTGGCCCAGGCCGGCGACCACGAGTTCGAGCGCAACCGCGAGTACATCCGCGAGGGACTGGCCCGCGAGCTGCTCTTTGCTGCCGGTGGCACCAAGGCGGGATCCGCCTACCAGCTGCGCTTCGACCCGCAGGTCAAGGCCGCCCTGGAGCTGCTGGGCAACCCGGCACGCTACAAGGCGATCCTGACCCCGAAGGCCAAGTGATCGATGGGACTGTTTGACAAGATCCGTCAAGGACTGGCCAAGACCCGCGACGAGCTCGTGCGCGGGATCAAAGGGTCCTTCGGCGTGGGCAAGATCGACGAGGCGACCCTCGAGGACCTCACCGACCGCCTGATCCGGGCCGACGTGGGCATCGAGACCTCCGAGGCCTTGGTGGAACGGCTTCGCAAGAAGGCCTTCGGAAAGTCCTACGGCAGCGCCGAGGAGCTTCTCTCCTGGCTGGCCGAGGTGGTCGAGGAGGCCTTGGGCGAACCGCGTCCGCTGGTCTTCGGACCAGGCCTGCAGGTCGTGGTCGTCGTGGGCGTCAACGGCGCCGGCAAGACCACCACCATCGGAAAGCTCGCCCGCCGCTTCCAGGCCGAAGGCCGACAGGTGCTGATCGGCGCCTGCGACACCTTCCGCGCCGCCGCCGTCGACCAGCTCGAGGAATGGTGCCGTCGCGCCGACGTTCCCTGCGTGCGCCAAGGGATGGGGGCCGATCCGGCCGCCGTCGCCTTCGATGCCGTGGCCGCCGCCGTGAAGCGCGGCAAGGATCTCGTGATCCTGGACACCGCCGGCCGTCTGCAGAACAAGGCCGACCTGATGCAGGAGCTCAAGAAGCTCATCCGCGTGGTGGGCAACCACGATGCGGCCTTCCCGCAGCACGTCTGGCTGGTGCTGGACGGCAACACAGGGCAGAACGCCGTGAGCCAGGCCAAGCTCTTCGGGGAGACGGCCCCTTTGACAGGACTTGTCATCACCAAGGTGGACGGCACCGCCCGCGGAGGCGCGCTGCTGGCGCTCTCCTCGGTGACCCAGGCACCGCCGCTCTTCCTGGGCGTGGGCGAGGCCGTCGAGGACCTCGTGCCCTTCGACCCCAAGGCCTTCGCCCAAGGCCTCTTCGGGACATGAGACCGGGACTGCCTTGGCTGGGCCTTGTCGCGGCCGTCCTTCTCACGGGCTGCAAGACGCCTTGGGAGAAGGAACCCGCGCTTTCGCCCGAGCAGGTCCGATTTGCTAGGTTGTTTGCCCAGTCGAGAATCGCATCCCAGGCCTTCGCCGGTGACCCGGAAAAGGCCCGGGCAGCACGGCAGGCAGTGCTTGCCAAGGAAGGAATGACGTTGGCCCAGGTCCGCACAGGCGTGGCCTCGATCCAGCGGGATCCCGACCTCTGGCTGCCCTTCTGGAAGAGCGTCAGGGAATTCGCACAAACGAACGGAGAACACAATGTCAGCAAACCCTCTCGTCCTTGAACTGACGGACACGAACTTCGAAGAGACGGTCGTGAAGTCCGACCTTCCCGTGCTGGTGGACTTCTGGGCCCCCTGGTGCGGCCCCTGCCGCCAGGTCGCCCCCTCCATCGATGCCCTGGCCACCGAGTGGGACGGCAAGATCAAGGTCGGCAAGGTCAACACCGACGAGGCCGGCGACGTCGCCTCCAAGTTCGGCATCCGCAGCATCCCGACCCTGATGGTGTTCAAGGGCGGCGAGGTCGTGGCCACCTTGGTCGGCGCCCTGCCCAAGGACAAGATCTCCGAACAGGTCCTCCGGGTCCTGTGATGCGCCTGTCGAGCCTTTTCCTTGGGATGGGACTGGCGTTGGCCGCCCTTCCCGCATATGCGGCGCAGAGCGGCCCGCAGCCCCTGGCCGCCACGGGTTCCGTCGCCTGGAAGAAGCTCGACGACGCCATGGACGACGCGCTGAGGTCCAAACGTCCGGTCTTCGTGATGGTGCACGCGCCCTGGTGCGGCTACTGCCGCAAGATGGACGCGACGACCTTCCGCGACCCGACCATCGTGAGGATGCTGGCGGCGAAGTTCTCTTCCTCGCGCCTGGACGGCGAGAGCGAGAGCACCGTACGCTGGCCTCCACGCAAGGCCGTGACCGAAGCCGAGATCGCCCAGAAGGTCTTCGGCGTGAGCGGCTTCCCGACGCTCCTCTTCCTGCGTTCCGACCGCAAGGTGCTGGCCCGCATCTCGAGCTACCTCCCCGCCGAGCAGATGAAGATGCTGCTGGAGGCGGTGCTTGCCTTCGACGCCTCGGGACAGCTGGACAAGGGAGTTGACTTCGACACCTGGCTCGAGAGGAACCCTCCCAAGCAGGATTGATCCGAAGACAGTAATTGTCAAAAAGGCCCATCCGCGTCGCGGACGGGCCTTTTTCATGTCCTCGAAGGAACTCCCGCCTACTTGTTCAGCAGGACGAAGATCGTCAGGCCCGCCACCACGGTGGCCAGGATCGCGTTGATCCCGCCGATGGTCTCCCCAAAGGTCACCTTGTCGGGGATCTGCATCGGGACCGAGACGACCGAACCGGGATTGGGGTCGTGGCGGATGCCGCCGTCGCGCGTCTCGATCGAACCGTTGGCATACTGCACGTAGACGCCGTCCTTGTTGGCCGAGTCGGCATAGCCGCCCGCCATGTCCACGTACCATCTCCAATCCTTGCCCTCGACCCACACGACGTTGGAAGGACGGCGCACACGGCCGTCGACCTTCACTGTCACGGGACGGCGCGGCACGTCGATGGTATCCCCGTCGCGCAGGGGCAGGTCCGTGATCGAACCGGGCTTCTTGAGCACCTCGGGGAAATCCACCGCGATGCGCCCGGTGCTGTCCTCGGCGCGGAAGATCCGGGCCGCATCCATGTAGCCTTCCGTGCGCGGGCCACCGCAGCGCTTGAGCAGCGACGAGAGACGTTCCTCCGGGAACTGGAGGGCGTAGGTGCCGGGATGGACGACATGGCCTCGCACGGTCACGGTCTCCATGCGGCGGTACTGCGGATTGTAGGGAACCGACACATGACCGAAAGCCGAGACGGGGCGGTCGGCCGAAGCGGCGGAAAGGCTCGAATCAAGGTCGAGAACCTCCACCAGGATGGAGTCGTTGTCGTTGCGCAGATTCTCCAGGCGCACCTTGCCGAACTCGGCCCAGCGCAGGAATCCTCCCGCCTTGAGGATGAGGTCCTTGACCGTCATGCCGTTGCGGTAAGGGAACTTGCCCGGCTTGCGCACGGCGCCCGAGACGGACACGCTGTCCTGGAAGAGCATCTTGCCCCGATGGAAGACCGTGACGGTGTCCTGGGGCTGGAGCGGAAGATCCGAGGCGGGATCGAGCGTGATACGCCACTGGCTGCGCGTGCCGTTGACTTCGGTGCGGTCGATCAGGCCTCGTCCCAGATAGGCGTCGCGCCCGGGACCGCCGGCCATCTGCAGGATCATTCCGGCCGTTGCCCCTTCGCTCCACGGGTAGTTGCCCGGGAAGCGCACCTCGCCGCGCACGTGCACGGTCTTGAGGCTGGGGTCGCGTCCCGGCTGCACCGTAACCTCGTCCCCGTCCTGGAGCTTGGCCTTCTCGCCACCCTTGAGCAGGACTTGCGGAGAAGGAAGCGAGATCGCGTCGTGGCGACCGTTCTCGAAGGTGCGCAGCACGGAAAGCGACGTCGTCGCCGCCGTCGCGTTGATCCCGCCGGCATACTCGAGCAGATCCTTGGCGTCCTCGGAGGACAGCAGTTCGTAGTAGCCGGGATTGCCCACGTCGCCGCGAGCCCGGATCATGGCGCCCTTGCGCGGCACCCGCACCACGTCGCCGTCCTGGAGCACGTCGTTGACGGGACGCTTGCCCTTGAAGAAGTAGTCGTAGAGATCCACCTTCGCGACCACGTTGCCGCGGTGGATCTGCACCAGTCGCTCGGTACCGACATCGGACGGGCCACGCGCCTGATAGAGCGCCGCCAGCACCGAGGTGTTGCCGGAAAGCAGGTAGCCACCGGGCTTCACGACATCGCCGACCACGAAGACGCGGATGCGCTTGAGCTTGCCCAAGGTGAGGTCCATATTGGCCTGCCCGTTGGCCAAGCCTCCGTAGATGCGCGAAAGCCGCTTGCGCAGCATCTCCTCGGCGGCTTTGAGCGACTTGCCATTGAAGCTCACCACACCGAGCCCCTCGATCGAGGCCTGACCATCGCGATCCAGTACGATCTGGTAGCGCGCCTCCTTCTGGCCCCACAACCCCAGGATCATCTCATCCCCCGGACCCAGCTGGTAGTTGGCGCCCACCGCTCCGGTAAAGGAAGCGAACATGGAGGGATCGGCGCTGCGGAAGAGCTTGCGCCCGTAGCGCAGCAGGCTGTCCGGGATCACGGTATCCCTCAGGGGACGACGCTGTCCCTGTCGAATCCCCGGAATCCGTCGTCCGTACGCATCGGTCAGGTTCGCGGAATCCTCGTTCCCCACATCGGGGGGAATCATGGTCTCACTGGAATCGAGCATCCCCAAGGTGTCGCGACTGTCACGGCTGTCGAGGCGCGACGGCGCTGTGGCACCCATCCCCGCGGCACTTCCGGACGTCCCATCGCCACCTTTGCGACGCGCCAACTCGCGTGCCTGGTCGGCGCTCATGCCGGCAGGCAGGTCGGCGAGCCCCACGGAAGCGGCGGATGCCCATACGGACACGGCCAGCACGAAGGTCAGACAACGAAGCGTTCGTCTCGCGACACTCCGTCGAGCGGCAAAAACGCCCCCGCCAGCACGTCCCGAACTGTTTTGCAGATGCATAGACGCGCAAAAATACAGTATGCGCTCCCGAAACGCATCCTGAATCCCAACAACAGACCGCCCGAGTGGCTAAAAGTGAGATCCATGACATGGTCGCAAGCGGGATCTCCAAGGTTCATCTCCTCGGCATGCGCCTGCGATCGCCACGGGCCCGTGGCCTCCGTGCAGAATCATTGGATTGAAGAGTCCGATTCTTTTGCTAGCTTTGACATGCTTTCGGCGGCAACGCCGGGTACCATCCACCTTCGAAAGGGACAGTAACTCAATGGCTATCAAGATTGGTATCAACGGATTTGGCCGTATCGGCCGCATGGTCTTCCGCGCCGCCATCAAGAACTTCTCCGACGTCGAGATCGTCGGCATCAACGACCTGCTCGAGCCCGGCTACCTGGCCTACATGCTCAAGTACGACTCCGTCCATGGCAAGTTCCAGGGCGAGATCTCGGTCGACGGAAACGACCTGGTCGTCAACGGCAAGAAGATCCGTCTGACCGCCGAGCGCGATGCCGCCAACCTGAAGTGGAACGAAGTCGGTGCCGACATCGTCGTCGAGTCCACCGGACTGTTCCTGGACAAGGACTCCGCCGCCAAGCACATCGCTGCCGGCGCCAAGAAGGTCATCATGTCCGCTCCTTCCAAGGACGACACCCCGATGTTCGTGTACGGTGTGAACCACACCACCTACGCCGGACAGACCATCATCTCGAACGCGTCCTGCACCACCAACTGCTTGGCTCCGATCGCCAAGGTGCTGAACGACAAGTGGGGCATCGAGAAGGGTCTCATGACCACCGTGCACGCTGCCACCGCCACCCAGAAGACCGTCGACGGTCCGTCCGCCAAGGATTGGCGCGGCGGCCGCGGCATCCTCGAGAACATCATCCCCTCCTCCACCGGCGCCGCCAAGGCAGTGGGCGTGGTCATCCCCGAGCTGAACAAGAAGCTCACCGGCATGGCCTTCCGCGTCCCGACCTCCGACGTCTCCGTGGTCGACCTCACCGTCGTCCTGAAGAACCCGGCCAAGATGGCCGACATCATCGCCGAGATGAAGGCCCAGTCCGAGGGTGCCCTCAAGGGCGTGCTCGGCTTCACCGCCGAGAAGGTCGTTTCGACCGACTTCGTGGGCGAGACCTGCACCTCCGTGTTCGACGCCGAGGCCGGCATCCAGCTCGACGACAACTTCGTGAAGGTCGTCTCCTGGTACGACAACGAGTGGGGCTATTCCAACAAGGTCCTGGAGATGGTCAAGGTCATCGCCAAGTAAGGTCTTTCCCGGCTCTCGTCGGGAACTCCCTTCGGCCCCTGTCACTACCGGTGGCGGGGGCTTTTTCGTGTCCAGACAGATTTTGTCAAAATCCCCATGGGGCGCCTCCCGGCCCGCCGCACGGCTCCGAGCCGGGACCGGGCTGCCTGCCGGGCCACGGCCGATCCGTTCAGCCCCGAGGCCGGGGTCCCGGCCCTCCGGGCGGCATCCCTGGCGCAGCGCGACCAACTGTCCTGCGGTCGCTGAGGTGCCCCGGCTCCTCAGTTCACGACGACGTAGGAGGTGTCCACGTCGAGATAGACCACGGGAAACAGCGCCTGCAGCATGGCGTCCACCCGGTTCAGGTCCTTCCAGCCCGACGGCAAGGTTCCGCAGTAGTTCGAATAGCTCCAGGACAGGTCGGCGTTTACCCCGTTCGCATAGCGGATCCTGCGACCGTAGAGAGGCATGTCCGTCGGGCAGCCCATCGTCAGGCCGTTCGAATCGGAGAGGCCTCCTCCGGTACCCAACGCAACGGGATGGCGAACCCCGTTGGACTGGAGGATCGACCGCGCGACGGCCAGGGAATCGGGGTGCAGCTTGGAGGACGAGACCTGAGCCGTCGAATCGGTCCCGATCCCCTTTCCGTAGGAGATCGCCCGCGTGACCGCGCCGTCCGCGCTCAGCGAATAGGCCGTGGCCATGGGCATGAAGCCCGAGATCGTGTAGGCATAGCTCGTGAAGCCCGAATCGACGGCCGTCTGGCCTGAAGGGTCCGTCAGCACCACGTCGCCGTTGGAGGTGTGCAACGTCACCGCCCCGCGACGGGTCCAAGGGACGAAGTGGGTCACGGGAGGCAACGCGACCGGATTGTAGACACAGTCCTTCAGCGGATCGGAGCTGCCACCCAGGACCAAGGCACTGGAATCGGAGATGGGCAGGAACGGGAGCACGCAGTTGTCCGTCACGCACCGGAGCGGGGAGCTGGCCAAGCGGACCACCGGCTTGAAGGAACACGTCGGCGGCACTGCGTAGAGGTAGATCCCCTCACGGGTACGCCAAGCCTTGAGAGCGCTCCAGTTGGACTGATTGTCCCACTGGGCATAGGCGACCGGCAAGGTGTCGGATGCCGGCGAAGCCGGTGAGGTCGAATCCAATACGATCCGCACGTTCACCGATCCCTTGGCCGGCGAGAGGCGCACGACGACATCCGTCGCGGCACCGGCCCGGACCTCCACCGAAGTGTCACCGTACCAGCGCAGGGCGTGGAGCGAATCGTAGAGGGCGATCTCCAGGCGCCAGGTCCCCGGCTCCAGGTCGGGAAGCGAGGTCGTGCCGCGCAGGCTTCCCGAGACGCTGTGCACGGGATACCCCTCGCGCGAGGCCTGGATGCGCACCGAGTCGACAAGCCCGGAGAACACCAGGGAATCCCCGGAGGAAAGGCGGAACGAGACCCCGCCGAGATCCTTGGAGGCCATCAGGGAATGGGCAGCCTCCTCGTTGCAGCCCCCCAGTCCAAGGGAAAGTCCTGCCGCAAGGACGGCAGCGGACAAAACGGAACGGGCGAAGCGATGCATGCGAGCCTCCTCAGGTGTGCGAGAGATGAATCCTCTGCAAAGGTATCGCGCAGATCCTGCTCCCGCATCGACGGAGCGCACCGCATTCCACCTTCCGTACTCCAGGCGGAAACGAAGAAGCCTCCGCGTTGCGGAGGCTTCGAATGGACAGGAACTGTCAAATCATCCCATCGGGATCACAGTGCCTTGCGGAAGCTCCCGCCGTTCCAGAACACCGGACGCGGGCTCGCCCAGGCACCCAGGGAAAAGCGCGTGCGGACGTGCTGCGCCGCAGTCGCGCAGGCGGTACCGCCCCCGGACAGGGTCCAGGAGAGCGTCGCCGGGGACGTGCCCGTGTCCAGCTTGGCCGAGAGGATCCCGCAACCGGCTGCATGGTGGATGGTCACCGCATTCGAATCCATCCAGACGCTGTCCACGAGCCCCGGCAGGACGGAGCCGCTTGCCGTGTCGGCCTTGCCGAAGGTCCAGGAGACGGTCGTGTCGCGCACCACGTCGGTCACGACGGACGAGCTGTCGACGGGCCGGACCGAATCGGTCGGTACCGGCTTCGTGGAGTCCTGAATCTGAACAATCACGGTATCGATGACATGGACCCAGATCCACACGGAATCGCTCTTTCGCCATGCCTTGTCCCAGGCCTTGGCATCCGAAACAAAGCTGTGAATGCTCGAATCCAACGGCAAGGTCCACTGCAGGATCCAGCTCGAGTCGTTCTTCAGGAGCGTATCCGGACGCACGAATCTAGGGAATAGGGTGCTGATGCCGGCGATCGGCGAGACACCGGAACGCGCGACGGCACGGAAGCGCAGCGTGTCCCCCGGCTTGCAGGCGAACCCCAGGCTCGAATCGAACTGCCCCGAGCGGTTCACCAGACCGTAGCGCAGGGTGGGCGCCAAGCCTCCCGGCTGCATCACCGTCACGTAGGCGACGCGCCCCATACGCCCGTCCAGCATGCGCACCTGCGCCGTGTAGAGCCAAGTCTGGGCCGTGGGCCTCCCTACGAATTCCTTGTCGTGATAGGCCGCCGAATCGGAGTTGCCGATCACCTGGGCCGGATCGCTGCTGCTCTTGAGCACGCGACTGATCAGCACGTCGCGCACGCCCTTCTGGGTCGGAGCATCCCAGCGCAGGACGACCTCCCCGCTGAGGAGATCCACCACGGCCCGGAAGTTCGCCACCGGAAGCACGTCCGAGTAGTTCATCGCGATGGTGTCCAGCTTGGTCTCCTGCCCACGCACGATCCGGATCTGCTTGGCAGTGACCGTGTAGCCTTCGAGGGCCGTCGAGAGGCGCAGCGTGTAGGTTCCGGCTCCGAGCGCATTCAGCGAGAATCGGCCATCCTGGTCCACGTTGACCAGCACGTCCGTCCCTTGGACCTGGACCAGGACGCTGGCGGGATTGTCGTCCCCGACCATCTTCACCACGCCGCTTGCCACCGGAGCATCCTTGATCGTGTCCGACTTGGCCGTGGTCTTGCCCGAGACCGCATAGACGGAATCCTGCACGCCCACCTGCGCCCCCTTGCGGGCGATGACGCGATAGAGGCCGTTCTCCAGGGTCGGCAACACGTAGCTTCCGTCTTCGCCGGTAAGCACCGTGGCGGTCGCCTGGCGCGTGGTGTCCTCGCGGCGGAAGACCTGCACGAGGGCCTGCGCCACGGGCTTGCCTTCGCTGGAATAGACTACGGCGCTGGCCGCATGGTTGGTCTCGTCCACGGTGCCCGTGGTCTTGTCGGCATCGCAGCCGACCAGGACCGCAAGCGGGGCCAGCAGGGAAAGGAACTTGCTCGGAACGGATCTCATGGCGAGGTCTCCTGGGAAAGAAGGGGGATCAGGTGGAGGCCCAGGTGCAGCACCCGGGTGGCAGGATGGGTGTCCTTGTGGACGATGGAACGAAGCTCGGCCCGGAAGTGGGAAAGGCGCTTGCGCAGCAGGTCCTCGGCCTCCTCCGAGACGGAAAGGAAGAGGGACGAGGTGTCGCGGGCACCCGGAGGCAGGTCGGCAAGCATCGCCCGCGAGGTCAGCTCGAGGCACTGGAGCTGATGCTGGAGAACCCGCTCGTCCCGCACGCCATCGCCCGTGGAGAGGACCTTGTGGGTGGGCTTCCAGAAGCCGGCCTCGGAACGGGCTACCAGCTCCAGCCGCTTGAGCAGTTCGAAGGATCCCTTGACCTCGCCGGCCGTGAAGCGCGGGGTGAGCCTGCGTCCCAGGGCGGCGGGAGCCTCGCCGTCCCAGTCCACGACCTCCAGGGCGCAGCGCAGGGCGGCATGGTGCCAATCCTTGTAGTAATCCCAAGTCCCGCGCTCAAGCACCGCCCGGGGAGAGCGGTTGAGCTGGATCAGCTGCTCGTAGCACAGCTCACGCTCGAGCGGGGACGAAGCCTGATTGAACTTCACCAGCGAGCGGAAGAACTGGGCGTCGTCGCGGGAGAGTTCCATCACCTGGACGAAGCGGTCGATGAAGTTGGAGGTGACCGTCTTCCCGCCCAGCACGTCGTTCAGGAACGAACGGGTCCTGGGGAGCCCCAGCCGTCGGCTGAACTCGCTCTTGGAGAAGGTGGGATCGACCGCCTGCTTCCACGCCTGCCAGTCCGCCAAGTAGGCGCGAAAGTCATTGTACGTGTACACGTTGGGGGGAGTCATGGCTAGAATCTATCGACTTTTTCTGATTCCGCAAGACCCACCACCGCACATGTTTCGTAGTACACTCAAAGGCATCCATTCCCTTTCCCATAGTCATTCCAGAGCGGCAGTCCCTCGCCACGCATGCAATCCAGAACGCCCTCTCCAGGGGGCCGGAGCGAAGCCGACCGAGCGCAGCGACAGGAGGCGATGGACTGGCGGAGCCCCGGAGGGAGGGGGCTTGGGGGAACTCCCCCGGAGAAAGGAAAGGCGAGGATCGCTGCCGCAGGACACAACCGAAGCCGAGGGGGAAGGCTTTCCCCCCTCTCCTCCTGGGAACCCGGCAAGCTTTGCCTGGATCAGGCCAGCCACCCCGCTTTCCAAGCCAGAACACGCTTGGCATGCTTGTCGATATAGGGGAGGCATGGTCAATGGACTCTATACCGCCGGCAGATCCATGATGAATGCCAACACCAGGCAAGACGTCATCGCCAACTCCCTGGCCAACACCAACACGCCCGGCTTCAAGATGACCCGGCTGGCCACCACGGCCGAGGTCGGCACCGGCTTCGAGAAGCGCGAGAAGTCCTGGCGCCAGCACGAGATCCAGAAGCGCGACGAGATGTTCACCGACTGGGCGCAGGGGCCGATGCTCAACACCGGCAACAACCTGGACCTGGCCATCCAGGGCGATGGGTTCTTCGTCGTGCGCACCCCTCGCGGAGAGGCCTACTCCCGCACCATGAGCCTGCGCGTGAGCTCGGAAGGCCAGCTGGTGGACCTCTCCGGCTCCCCGGTCAAATCCATAGGCGGAGGCACCATCGACGTCTCCGGCGGCGGAGACGTCGAGATCGAACCCGACGGCAAGGTCAAGGTCGGCGGCGAGGAGGCCGGGCAGATCGCCTTGGTCGACTTCCCCAAGCCCTACTCGCTGCGCCACGACAGCGCAGGCCACTACATCCCCATTCCCATCGCCGGGATCGTTCCTCCCAAGCCGGTCCCCGTCGCGCCGGGAACCGCCATCGCCAGCGGCTTCCTGGAAGGCTCCAACTCCAATTCCGTGGAGTGCATGGCGCTCATGATCTCGTCCTTCCGCAACTACGAGGCCGACTCCAAGGTCGTCCACGCCATCGAATCCACCCTGGACAAGGCCATCAACCAGGTCGCCCGAGTCTGAAGGAGCACTGACCCATGATTCGCTCTCTCTACACCGCAGCATCGGGAATGCAGGCCAACCAGCTTCTGGTGGACACCATCTCGAACAACCTCTCCAACGTCAACACCACGGGCTTCAAGAAGTCCAAGCTCCAGTTCCAGGACCTGCTCTACCAGACCCTGGTCGAACCAGGAACCTCCAACTCCGACGGCGTCAAGCTGCCGGGAAGCCTCCAGGTGGGCCTGGGCGTGAAGGCCCAATCCAACGACCGCATCTTCCTGCAGGGGAACCTCCAGCAGACCGGCAACGACCTGGACATGGCCATCGAGGGCGCCGGGCTCTTCCAGGTGCAGAAGCCCGACGGCACCATGGCCTACACCCGCGACGGGACCTTCAAGGTCAATGCCGACGGCATCGTGGTCAACGCCCAGGGAAACCCCCTGGTTCCCAACGTCACCATCCCCGACCAGAGCTCCAACATCACCATCGGCCCGGAAGGCACCATCTCGGTGACCCTGCAAGGCGCCTCGGAGCCCACCGAGATCGGCAAGATCGAGCTGGCCCGCTTCCCCAACCCCTCCGGCCTGCGCTCCCTGGGCGGCAACCTCTACTCCCAGACCGAGGCCTCGGGACAGCCCCTGGTCTCCAGCCCCTCCGAAGGCGGCGCCGGCACCCTGGCCCACAAGTACATCGAGACCTCCAACGTGCAGCTGGTGGAAGAGATGGTCAACCTGATCGTGGCCCAGCGCGCCTACGAGATCAACTCCAAGGCCGTCACGACCTCGGACCAGATGCTGCAGAACGCCAACAACCTCAAGAGCTGACGATGACCCTCGCGGCCCTCCTCCTGCCCCTGGCCGGTGCCCTGCCCGCGCCCGGGGAGATCGCCCGATCCATCGACTCGGTCCTGACGGAGGCCGCCGACGGATCCCGCCTGCAGATCGACCATTCCAAGCTCACCCGCCTCGAACCGCCCGCCGAAGCCGTCGACTGGAGCCTCTCCCGTCGCACCCGGGGCGTTCCCGGCGGCACCGAAAGCTTCGAGCTGACCTGGATCGGGACCGAGAAGACCCTGGAGCGCCGCGCCCTGACCCTGCGGGTCAAGCGCTTCGAGACCGTGGCCGTGGCCTGCAGCGACCTGGAGCACGGACAGCGGGTAGACAGCCTCTGCAGCCAGGAAGTCCCCGCCATCGGCAGCGGAACCCAGGCCCTGCAGGCCGATTCCGCCCTGGGGATGCGCCTGCGCCGCACCGTGACCAAGGGGCACGTCTTCCTGAAGGGCGATCTCGAGGCCGCACCGCTGGCCCTCAAGGGCCAGGCCGTGACGCTTCACGTGGTGATCGGCAACGCCCGCGTGGACATGCCGGGCGTCCTGCTTGCCGACGCCGTGGCCGGCCGGCCCGTGCGGGTACGCAACGCATTGGGCAAGGAGGTCTCGGGAACCCTGGACGATGCCTCGAACGTGACCGTCGTGGCAGGGCTTCGCTGATCCCTCTTCCCGAGCGCGCCGCAATTAGGTAGATTCCCGGTTCTCTCCAGTACCCATCCTCCGGTGCGCACATGCCGTGCGACCACGCTTTCGGAGGATCGGCTGCGGAGACCAGGAGTGTCTCATGTATCGCGAGCAGATCAAGGTTCTCGACTGCACCATCCGCGACGGCGGGCTGGTCAATCGTCACGGCTTCTCCCACGACTTCGTGCGCAAGTGCTATGCGGGCGCTTCGGCTGCCGGCGTCGACTACTTCGAGATCGGCTACAAGAACAGCCGCGAGCTCTTTCCCGATCCCTCCTTCGGCCCCTGGAAGTTCTGCTCCGACGACGACATCCGCCGCGTCACCGACGGCATCGAGAACGGCGCCAAGGTGTCGGTGATGGCCGACGTGGGCCGCGTGAACATGAACGACGTCAAGCCGGCCTCCGAGAGTCCGTTCCACATGGTGCGCGTGGCCAGCTACGTCAAGGGCGTGGACAAGGCGATCGCCATGGCCAACACCTTCCACGACATGGGCTACGAGACCTGCATCAACCTGATGGCCATCTCCCGCGACCAGGGGCCGGAGCTGGACGAGGCCTTCGAGCAGTGCGAGCGGGAAGCCAAGGCCCAGGTGATCTACCTGGTCGACAGCTTCGGCTCGATGTACCAGGAGGACATCAAGACCATGGTGGCCCGTGCCCGCACGCACATCAAGACCAAGGAGCTGGGCTTCCACGGCCACAACAACCAGCAGTTGGCCTTCTCGAACACCATCGAAGCCATCATGCACGGCGTGAACTACCTGGACGCCACCGTCTACGGCATGGGCCGCGCCGCCGGCAACTGCACGCTGGAGCTTTTGCTGGGTTTCCTGAAGAACCCCAAGTTCGACATCCGCCCCGTCCTGGACCTGGTGAGCCAGCAGTTCATCCCGCTGCGCAAGGAGTTCGAGTGGGGCTACATCATCCCCCACATGATCGTCGGACAACTCAACATGCACCCCCAGGACGCCATCGAGGTGCGCAAGGGCGCCGACGCCGAGAACTACCGCGGCTTCTGGGAGAAGATGGTCTCGGGCGTCCTGGACTGATTGACAGGATCTGTCAAATAGACGAATGCGAAGGCGCTCCGCGAGGGGCGCCTTTCCTTTTCCCACCCTTTGACGGGTTCCGTCAAATATGCCCGCGCACCGCCTCCGTCTCCCCCAAGCGGGAGACGTCCACCTCCACGGCACCGTCCTCCCCCGACTCCATCATCGGGACGAACTTCTCCCCGAAGCGGATCTCGGCGGCCTTCCAGCTGAAGCGCGAATGGACCGTCTGGCCGTAGGTCTCGTCGTGGGCCTTGACCAGCACGAGGATCTCGACGTCCGCCAGCTCCAGGTCGTCCAGGGTGATGCCGTAGAGGGGACTTTCCTCGTCGATGACGTGGACCAGCGTCCAGTTCATCGGGAAGAAGCGCACGCTGGAGCGCTCCAGTACGACCTCCTGGTAGTGCCGCACCTGCGTTCCCGGCGGCACCCAGGAGAAGATGGCGTCGGCCTGGGCCTCCAGCAGCGGGTGGTCGTGGGAGGCCACGATGCGGAACATCCAGGCGTTTCCGCCCCCGTACGGGGTCACCACCGAGACCGGCGAGAAGAGGATGCGCGAACGGGCCCGCGAGAAGCGGCTGAACAGCAGGCCCGTCCAGACGCCGAATCCCAGCAACCCCGCCAAGGCCTCGAAGGCCGCGATGGCGCTGGCCGTCCCGGTGGCGGGGCTCACGTGCCCGTAGCCCACCGTGGTGAGGGTCTGCGCCGAGAAGAACCAGCAGGCCTCGAAGTCGTGCACCAATCCTTCGGCATGGACTCCGGCGAGGCTTCCGTCCCCCAGCGCGAGGTACACCAGCGCGAAGAGCGTATTGATCACGAAGTAGGCGCCGAAGGCGATGGCCGTGAAGCGAGTCCAGGAGATCTGCCCCAGCCACTGGTAGACGGTGGCGCGTTCCCACCAGGAGATCCCCTTGCGACGGGTGTTGAAGTTTCCGTCGGGACGGATCAGGCGCGCGCGCGGCGAGACCACCTTGTTCCCGAGGCCCGGGTCGATCTCGGGACGAACCCGCTGGAGGAGACGTTGGAGCATGCGGGGAAAGATGCGCTCTCGGGCGCCTCCCGATGGGCCTCCTCTCCGCAAGGCACACGCGACGCCCACGGGCCGGGCTGCCTGCCAAGCCTCCGCTTTGCCGGGGTCTTGGGCCTATCGGCCGGCATCCCTGGCGCGCGTCAGCGCGTCACTTACTTCACCCCTCCCGAACAATTCCCTGATTTTTCCTGTAACCTTTCCCCTGCCGCCTCCGTCTCGACCTGACGGTTCCGTTTGCGGATCGGCGCACGGGCGCCCGCGAATGGATATGATCTACACCTATTCCAACCTAGGCGGCAGGCATGGCAAAGACGGTGATCATCGGAGGAGTGGCGGGCGGAGCCAGCACGGCGGCGCGCCTGCGTCGATTGGACGAAAAGGCCGAGATCGTGGTGTTCGAGCGCGGCTCGCACGTCAGCTACGCCAACTGCGGCCTTCCCTACTACGCCGGGGGCGTGATCCAGGAACGCGAGCGTCTCTTCCTGATGACACCGCAGAAGTTCCGCGACATCCTGGATGTGGACGTGCGGGTGGATTCCGAGGTGATCGACCTCGATCCCGCCGCCAAGACCGTGAGCGTGCGGGAACGCTCCGGCCGCGAATATGCCGAAAGCTACGACAGCCTCGTGCTCTCGCCCGGGGCCGAGCCCATGCGTCCGCCGATCCCCGGCATCGACGATGCACGCATCCTGACGGTGCGCTCCGTGCCCGACATCGACCGCGTGAAGGATGTCCTGGACACCGCACGGCCCGAGCGCGCCGTGGTGATCGGCGCCGGATTCATCGGCCTGGAGATGGCCGAGAACCTGTGGGAGCGCGGCATCGCCGTCACCGTGGTGGAAGCGCTGGACCAGGTCATGAACGTGGTGGACTTCGAGATGGCCGCCCCGGTCCACCACCACCTGCGCGACAAGGGCGTGGGGCTGTACCTCAAGGACGGCGTACAAGCCTTCGTGCGGGACGAGTCAGGCCTGAAGATTCGCCTCGCCAGCGAGACCGAACTTTTGACAGATCTTGTCATTCTTTCCATCGGCGTGAAGCCCGACACCAAGCTCGCTCTCGCGGCGGGAATCGAGCTGGACGCCCGTGGCCACATCGTCGTGGACGAGTTCCTGCGCACCAACCTGCCCGGGATCTATGCGGTGGGAGACGCCATCGTCGCCAAGAGCCCCTTGACCGGCAAGCCCATGCCGGTGCCGCTGGCCGGCCCCGCCAACAAGCAGGCGCGTCTGGTGGCCGACACCATCGTACACGGCCCGCGCAAGCCCTGGAAGGGCTCGATCGCCACGGCGGTCGCCAAGGTCTTCGACCTGACGGTAGCCTGTACCGGACTTTCCGAGAAGCTCTGCGTGCGCGAGGGCATTCCCTTCCGTTCCGTGATCGTGCATCCGGGAAGCCATGCCGGCTACTACCCTGGCGCCCAGTCCTACGCCCTGAAGCTCCTGTGGAACCCCGAGAACGGCAAGATCCTGGGTGCCCAGGCGGTCGGGCGCGACGGGGTGGACAAGCGGATCGACGCGATCGCCGCGCACCTGGGGATGGGCGGCAGCGTCCATGACCTCGCCGAGTTCGAGCACGCCTACGCCCCGCCCTTTGCCAGCGCCAAGGACGGCACCAACTACGCGGCCTTCTGCGCCGAGAACATCCTGGAAGGCTTGACAAATTCCGTCAGTTGGAACCAGGTCGAGGCCTGGAAGGTCCGTGGCGCCCTGCTTCTGGACGTGCGCACCCCGCAGGAGTTCGAGCTGGGCCACATGGACGGCGCCCGCAACGTCTCCAACACCGAGATCCGCGCGCGCCTGGCCGAGGTGCCGCGCGACCGCCCCGTGCTCCTGTACTGCGGCGTGGGTTTGCGCGGGTATTTGGCCGAGCGCATCCTGCGGCAGGAAGGCTTCACCGACGTGGCCAACCTCTCCGGCGGCTGGAAAACCTGGCAGGCAGCCACCGCCCCGCAGACCAATCCCGGCTCCTACCGTCCCGCCCAGCAAAGGCCCCACGACATCATGCACGACGACACCGTCTCCGAAGGCTCGGGCGTCCCCGAGAACCTCCCCGCCCCGGTCGGCCCCACCCTGCACGTGGACACCTGCGGCCTGCAGTGCCCCGGCCCCATCATAAGCCTCAAGAAGGCCATGGACGAGGTCGCGCCCGGCACCCGCGTGGTGGTGAAGTCCTCCGATGCCGGCTTCTCCCGCGACGCCCAGGCCTGGTGCAACATCACGAAGAACCGACTGGTGTCGGTGACCGAGGAGAAGGGCATCTGGACCGCCGTCTTCGAGAAGAACCGCCCCGCGGCCGCTCCGGCGGGCTTGACAAATCCTGTCCCGGGAATGTTCGTGTCCGGCGACGAGGCCACCATCATCGTCTTCTCCAACGACCTGGACCGGGCCTTGGCGAGCTTTGTGATCGCCAACGGCGCCCTGGCTACGGGGAAGCGCGTGACCATGTTCTTCACCTTCTGGGGACTCTCGGTGGTGAAGAAGCGCGAGAAGGTCAAGGTGCGCAAGGACTTCATGGGTCGCATGTTCGACATGATGCTTCCCGGAAATGCCAATGCCCTGAACCTCTCCCAGATGAACTTCGGCGGGGTCGGCGCCTGGCTCATGAAGAAGCGCATGGCCGCCTTCCAGGTGGATCGCCTGGAGGAGATGATGGCCGCGGCGATCAAGGCCGGCGTGCACATGACCGCCTGCCAGATGTCGATGGAGCTGATGGGCGTGGCCCGTGAGGAGCTGATGGAAGGCGTCGAGACCGGCGGCGTGGCCAGTTATTTGGAGGCTGCCGGCACGGCGGGGATCAACCTGTTCATCTGATGTGAGCTGCGCTCGGCCTTGATTCGTTGCACTGGCGTGCGGCCGTTGCTTGGGGCCTCCTGCCCCAAACCCCGGCCTAGGGCCTTCGGTGGCCCTAGGAACCTCCGCCAGGGCGTTCCGCCGCCCTGGACCCCACGGATTTCCGCAACAACTTCACCCATCGTGCCACCACTTGCGGTCAGCAACCTTGCAACAGAACCGGCCGCAGCCATGCCCCACGCGATCAGGATCGCAACATGGGGCCCCACCAACGGGGAATGCCAGGAGCTCGGGCTGCGCCCTCGTCTCGCGACGGGCGGCAACTCTTCGTCCTCGCAAGGACACGCCATCGCAAGAACACGCATCACCCGGTTGTCCGTTGCCCTGCGGCTTGACGAGGCGAAGCATCGGGGACGAGTGCCCTTTGCCGCAATGCGGCAAAGCCCGGACTCTCCACCCAGGCAAACGCCTACGGTAAGATGCCGAAGACAGCCGACCTGACTTCACCGCCAAGCGACCCACGGAGTGTCTCTATTGGGGATCCAAGGGGTGGAACCCCTGGCCGTGGTTTCCAAAGGGGCGCGGACAGCCCCTTTGGCCCGGGTCTGGGCCGGAGGTCCAGAGCTATAGCCGCACGCAGGGCATATAATGATCCGGGAAACGGTTACCGGGTTTGGAACCACGCCCAAGCATAGCCGCACGCCCGTGCAATCCGCCATTGTCCACAGACAAAAAACCGCACCTGACAGAATCTGTCAAATGCGGCAAAAGAAAGGGCCCAAGCCTCCCCAGGCTTATCCGGCGTGGATGGCGCTCGCGAAGGCCTTCAGATACTCGGGGTCGCGTCGCACCTCCAGGGCGTTGCCGGTCACGATCATGCGGGCACCGGCACGGGCGCGGATCCCCGCGTCCTCCGGGGTGCGCAAACCGCCGCCGCAGATCACGGAAAGCGAGGTGCCCTCCACGACCGCAGTGACCAGCTCAGGCGGCACGGCGCGCTGGGCGCCCGATCCCGCCTCGAGATAGACCCAACGCATGCCCATGAACTGAGCCGCCAAGGCGTGCGCCAGGACGGCTTCCTGGTTCGCGGGATCCAGAGGAGTGGTGCCGGAGACGATCTGCACCGTGGTGGCCTTGCCCGACTCGATCAGGAGGTAGGCGGTCGGCAGCGGCTCGATGCCGTGCTTGAGGGCGCGCGGGGCGCCCTTGACCTGCTCCTCGACAAGGTATTGCGGATTGCGACCCGACAGGAGGCTGGTGAAGAGGATGCCCTCGGCCCCTTCCACCACCTGGTGGTAGGAACCGGGAAAGAGCACGACCGGAATCGTGGCAATCTCCCGGATGGCCTTCATGCCCGCTTCGAACACTCCAGGGCCCGCCGAGCTTCCGCCCACCAGCAGGAGGTCCGCACCGGCGGCCTCGACCAGGCGCGCCGTCTCGGCCAGCTCCGCCGGAGGCAGGCTGTCCGGATCGAGCAGCACCGCCCACAGGCAACCCACAACGTCAGCGCGTTGCAGGAGTCGTTCTTCCAGCGCTCCCGGCACGATCAGGCCAGCTTCGCCTTGGCGGCCTCGAGGAAGGCCTCGAGCGCGGCGGGAATCTTCTCGACATCCTTGCCACCGGCCTGCGCACGGTTGGGCTTGCCGCCGCCCTTGCCGTCCACGGCCACCGCAGCGGCCTGGACAAGCGTTCCGGCCGGAGAGACCTTCACCAGGTCCTGCGACACCAGGGCCAGAAGCGTGACCTTGCCCTCGAGGGACGCGGCCAGCAGCACGGCCTTGCCGTTCCCCATACCCTTCTCGACGGCGTCGGCCAAGCGCTGGAAGCCTGCGGCGTCCTCGACATCCTTCGAAACATCGACGGCGACCGCGGTGCCCTTGGACAGAATCTGTCCATTGGCAAGCAAAGCGGGGACCTTGGCGGAGAGGGCGGCGATCTTGAGCGCCTCGATCTCCTTCTCGGCCGCCTTGAGACGGGCGGAGAGGTCGTTCACACGAGCCGGAATCTCGGTCTCGCTGCACTTGAAGCTCTCGGCGACCTGACTTGCGGCCTCGGCCTGCGAGACCAGCAGTTCCAGGGCCGAAGCGCCTGCGGAGCCTTCCAGACGGCGCACTCCGGCGGAGATCGAGGAGTCGCGGGTGAGGCGCACCAGGCCGATCTGCCCGATGTTCTCCACATGGGTTCCGCCGCACAGTTCCATGGAGACGTCGCCCATCTTGACCACGCGCACGGTGTCGCCGTACTTCTCGGAGAAGAGAGCCATGGCACCAGCGGCCTTGGCCTCGTCCAGGCCCATGCTCTTCACGTCGACGGCGATGGCTTCGCGGATCGCGGCGTTGACCTGGTCCTCGACGGCCTTGAGCTCGGCGTTGGTGAGCGCCTTGCCCTGGGTGAAGTCAAAGCGGAAGGAATCGGGACCGACCCATGAGCCCTGCTGCTGCACGTGGCTGCCCACGACCTTGCGCAGGGCGGCCTGCAGCAGGTGCACAGCGGAGTGGTTGCGGCGGATGCGGCTGCGGGCCTCGCCATCCACGACGGCCTTGAGGACCTTCATGTTGGCGGCCGTGGGCACGCCCTCGACGGTGCGGCAGCGATGGATGACGCTTTCGTTGACGCGGATGGTGTCTTCCACGGCCAGGACCACGCCGTTGCCCGTGAGGGTGCCACGGTCGCCGATCTGGCCGCCCGATTCGGCGTAGAACGGGGAGCGGTCGGTCACCACGTAGCAGTCTTCGTCGTGTTCGCGGAAGCGCAGGCAGGCGACCTCGGCCTCCAGACTCTCGTAGCCCAGGAAGACAAATCCTGTCTTTTCCTCGAGGACGGTCCAGCCGTCCAGCGAGTTGAAGATGCCCAGGAACTTGCCGCCGGCGCGGGCCATCTCCTTCTGGCGCTCCATGGCGGCCGCGTAGCCGTCCATGTCCAGGGTCATGCCGCGCTCCAGGGCCATCTGCTCGGTGAGGTCCACCGGGAACCCGTAGGTGTCGTACAGCTTGAAGACGTCCTCGCCGCTGACGACGCCGTTCTGGGCGGCCTCGGCAGCCTTGCGGAAGCGGTCCAGGCCTTGGTCGAGGGTGCGGCCGAAGCGTTCTTCCTCGGCGCGGATCACGGTCTCGATGTGGGTCTGGCGAGCCTTGAGCTCGGGGAAGGCCTCGCCCATGATCTCCACAAGGGTCGGGACGACCTCGCAGATGACGGGCTTCTTGGCGCCCAGCTCGCGGGCGAAGCGGGCGGCGCGGCGCAGCAGGCGGCGCAGCACGTAGCCGCGGCCTTCGTTGCCGGGGGTGGCTCCGTCGGCGATGGAGGAGGACAGGGCGCGCACATGGTCGGCGATCACGCGGTGCGGAGTGCCCTTCTCGCCGGCATCGTACGGGACGCCGGTCAGTTCGGCGATGCGTCCAAGCAGGGGCTGGAACACGTCGGTGTCGTAGTTGGACTTCGCGCCCTGCATCACGCGCAGCACGCGCTCGAAGCCCATGCCGGTATCCACGTGTTGGGCCGGCAGGTTCACAAGCGATCCGTCCTCGAGGCGCTCGTACTGCATGAACACGTTGTTCCACAGCTCGATGAAGCGCTCGCAGCCGTCCAGGTTCACGGCGGCCTCGTAACCGGGCTCGCCGGTACGGGGGTCGCTCTCGGGGCCGAAGTCATAGTGGATCTCGGTGCACGGACCGCAGGGGCCGGTGTCGCCCATCTCCCAGAAGTTGTCCTTCTTGCCAAAGCGCAGGATGTGGCTGTGGTCGATGTCGGTCTCGCTCTTCCACAGCTCGAAGGCCTCGTCGTCCGTCTCGTAGACCGTGGCCCACAGGCGATCCTTCTCCAGGCCCCAAACTCCGGTCAGGAGTTCCCAGGACCAGGCAATGGCTTCCTTCTTGAAGTAGTCGCCGAAGCTCCAGTTGCCCAGCATCTCGAAGAAGGTGTGGTGGTAGCTGTCGCGGCCGACCACGTCGAGGTCGTTGTGCTTGCCCGAGACGCGGATGCACTTCTGCGAGTTGGCGGCGCGCTTGAGGTTCAGCGGGTTCTCGCCGCCCAGCAGGATCGACTTGAACTGGTTCATGCCGGCATTGGAGAACAGGAGCGTCGGATCGTCCTGCGGAACCACCGGCGCGGAAGGAATGAAGCGGTGGTCCTTCTCGACGAAGAACTCGATGAAGGACTGGCGGAGCGCCTTGGAAGTGACCGGCTTTTGCAGCTTCTGCATGGGATCTCTCAAGAAAGTTGGAGATGGATAGATGAGCCTCGTCAAGGTAACTCCTGCAACGCCATCCGCAGCCGCTTGCCGTTGTCTTGCCGTCATGGAATCGGCAGATTGCCCCCCCCACTTGGAAAAGGTTATCCTTTGGACTCCCCAATTCCGCATCCAAACCCTCAAGTTCGGTGCCCCTATGCAACTCGACTTCGAATGGAACGACAGCCTACGTCTGGGAGACGCGGTCCTCGATGAACAGCACCGCAGGATCCTCGAACTGGCAAATGCGATCTCCGACCACGACGACAGGACCGTCGTGCAGCACGCGATCATGGAGCTGTTCCGGCACACCCGCGAGCACTTCGGGGTGGAGGAGGATCTCATGCGGAAGCTGGGCTACCCCCGGCTGGAGGAACATCGCAAGCAGCACGAGGCCTTGATCGAAGACCTGGGGCACGTCGCCGCAAGGAAATTCGAGGACAGCGCCTCCATCAAGGAATTCAAGGCGTTCGTCCACAGGTGGATCGTGGAGCATCTCCTGGAGCACGACCGCAAGCTGATCGATTTCGCCCGACAGACCCGTGCTCCCTATCTCCAGCACCTCTGACACCACGGGCCCGCATTCTTGCCCGGACTCGTTCCGCAATGCGAGAATAAGGGAAATGCGCTGGCTCGTCATCAACCTCGCGGTCATGGTCGCCTATTTCCTGCTGGGAAAACTGGGACTTCTAATCGCATTGCCACCCGGATTCGCCTCAGTGCTCTGGCCCAGCGCCGGCGTCGCCCTGGCCGCCAACCTGCGCTGGGGCCCCCGGCGGATCTGGCCCGGCATCCTGCTCGGCGCCTGGCTCGTGAATGCGATCCAGCCTTCGCTCGACCTGTCCTGGGCTCCGCTTTGCTTCGCAACCGGCTCGACCCTGCAAGCCTGGATCGCGTTCCGATGGCTCGAGAAGATCGATCCGGAGCACGAATTCAACGGCGCCGCACAACTGGCACGCATCCTCTGCGCACTCCTGCTCACCGACCTGACGGCCCCGCTCATCGGCATGGGCACGCTGATCCTGAACGGATCGACCGGCTGGCCGCAAGCCCCGATGGGCCTGCTCACCTGGTGGTTGGGCGACTTCCTCGGCACCATCCTCGTCGCCCCACTGATCCTGTGCCTGCTGGATCGACGTCCCCTCTGGAAGAACCGCCGTACCCAAGTGTTCCTTCCCCAGGCGATCGCCCTGTCCCTATGCTCCCTGATTTTCCTCTTCATGAAGGGTGCGGACGAACGCCGTCTGGCAAGCAGCATGGACAGCTACGCCTCGGGCATGCTCACCGATCTTCGCCAGGTCAGCGGCAACCACCAGCAGGAAATGTCCAGCCTCGCCGCCCTGCTCTCCATCCATCCCCACCCCACGCAGCAGGAATTCTCCAGCCTCAGCAAGACGCTCCTGCATGCCTGCCCCGGCCTGCGTTCCTGGGACTGGATCCCCCTGCTTCCGCCCGAATCGACCGTCACCTCGCTCCGGTACGCGCCAGGCTGGAAACCGCATCCGTCCGGCCAGAAGGCTCCGATCCGCTTCATCGCCCCCTTGGCCGGGAACGAGAGCGCTTTGGGATTCGACCAGCTGGGCGAGCCTGCACGGGCTCGCCTGGTCCTGGAGGCATGCAGCACCGGATCCCTGGTATCCAGCGACATCGTACGCCTCCAGCGCAACCCGGTCGGACATCGGGCCATCCTGCTGGGCATGCCCGTGTTCCGCAACGGCAAGCCGCTGGGCGTGATCCGCGGCGTCATCGACCTGGAAATCCTCGCAACCACCTTCGCAAACGCTCCTCGTCTGCAGTGGAGCCTGGTCTCCCTGGCCCATCCCGGCGATTCGCTGGGCAACACATCCCAGCAGATCCGCTTCCCGAGCCGCTCCTGGACCGACAAGAACGGCAGCCACTGGCAGGACACATTACGTTTCGGAGGGCGCGCCTGGAGAGTCCAGATGTTCCGCCCGCACGCCGAGCAACTGGATACGTCCCTGCTGACCAGCTCCCAGTTCATTCTCCTGCTGGCCCTGAGTTGCTGCGCCACGCTGGGAATGGCCACCCTCCTCTTCAGCGGAGAAGCCCACCGCGTGGCCCGCGAAGTCAAGCTCAAGACCCGCGCCCTGGAAGAGGAGTCGCTCCAGCGGCAGGAGCTGACCGAGCATCTCCAGACCAGCATGGACCAGTTCGATCTCCTGGTCGAACGGATCTCGGTCGGCATCTACACGCTCCGGACAAGCCCGGAAGGCGCAATGCACTTCGACTACGTCAGCCCCCGCTTCTGCCAGATCCTCGCCCTCGACCATCGGGCAGTCACCAACAACGCCATGCTGGCCTTCACCGCCGCCCATCCCTCCGACCAGGCCAGCCTCTTCCTCTCCAACCAGATCTGCATGGATTCCCTCACGCCCTTCCGGTGGGAAGGGCGCTTCGTGGTGAACGACACCGTCCGCTGGATCCGCATCGCCTCCGAGATCACCCCGCAGTCAAACGGGGACAGGGTCGCCAACGGCATCATCTCCGACGTCACCGAGGAGCACGAGGTGGCCTCCGCCCTGCAGGAGAGCGAGGAGCGGTTCCGCGACCTGTTCGACAACACCCCCATGCCCATGTGGCTCTTCGACAAGGAGAGCATGGGATTCCTCGCTGTGAACCTGGCAGCCATCAGCCTCTACGGGTACTCCCACGAGGAGTTCCTCGGCATGACCCTGCGCGACCTTCGTCCGCCCGACGACGCCAAGGAACTGGAGGACACCCTGCTCCAGGGAAGCATGAGCCTCCAGGGCATCCGCCGCCATCTCGCCAAGGACGGACGGGAGCTGATGGTGGACATCGCCACCCACGAGATGATCCGCGACGGCCGTGCGGTCCGCATGGCGGCTCTCCGGGACGTGACCGAGCAGATCCGCGGACAGCGCGAACTCCTCAAGGCCAAGGAGCTCGCCGAGGCCGCAAGCCAGGCCAAGTCGGAGTTCCTGGCCAACATGAGCCACGAGATCCGCACTCCCATGAACGCGATCCTGGGCATGATCCACCTTTCCCTCGCCGAGCCGCTGACCGACCAGTTGCGCGACCGCCTGACCAAGACCCATGCGGCCGCCAAGACCCTGCTCACCATCCTCAACGACATCCTCGACTTCTCGAAGATCGAATCGGGCAGGCTGGACCTGGAGGAGATCCCCTTCGACCTGGACGACTGCCTCCAGACCCTGCAGGACCTGTTCGTGCAGGAAGCGGTCTCGAAGCACCTGGACTTCTCCATCTCAGTGGACCCGGACGTGCCGCGCGGACTGTGCGGCGACCCCTACCGGTTACGACAGATCCTGTCAAACCTGGTCGGAAACGCCATCAAGTTCACCGAGCGGGGAAGCATCCGCATCGCCATCACCCAAGAAGGCGCCTCCGAGTTGGAGACGCTCCTTCGTTTCTCGGTGCAGGACACCGGAATCGGCATCGATCCTCTCAAGGCATCCAACCTGTTCCGGCCGTTCTCCCAAGGGGACACCAGCACCACGCGGATCTTCGGGGGAACCGGCCTCGGACTCGTCATCAGCCGCTCCCTCGCCCGGATGCTGGGCGGGGAGATCAGCCTGGAAAGCGCATCGGGGATCGGCAGCACATTCTCCTTCACCGCCTGCTTCCGGCTTGCCGCCAACGCCTCGGCCTGCACGGACGCCCCCTCGAACTTCTCGCCGGAGGTCCGCGAGCACGCGAGGATCCTCCTGGTCGAGGACAACCTCTTCAACCAGGAGGTGGCCAAGGGCATCCTGGAACTCAGCGGCCACGAAGTGGTGATCGCCAACCACGGTGGCGAGGCGGTCGACCTCTTTTCGACCCATCCTTTCGACATCGTGTTGATGGACCTGCACATGCCCGTGATGGGCGGCATCGAAGCCACCCGAATCCTTCGTTCCTTGCCCGACGGCCAGGACATTCCCATCCTCGCGCTGACCGCAGCAGCCACCTCGGAGGACATCGTCCTCACCCGCGCCTCCGGCATGGATGCCCACATTTCAAAGCCATTCGATCCCGTCGACCTGGCCCAGACCATCCAGCGTTTCCTGCAGAACGGCCCCCTGTCGCAGGAGTGATGTGATTCCCGTCACGCAAACTCCTCGCCGTGTCCGGCATCACATGAAGCGACGCCCACTGCGTCTATCTTTACTGAATCAGAGCCCATACCAGGAGACATTCCATGCCATCCATCCGTCGACTGCTGACAGTCGTCTTCTTCCTTGCGTGCCTGGCCTCGGCCAAGGCCCCCACGGCCGCCATCTTTCCCTTTGCCGCGCGCGGGGTCGATTCCAACTCGACCCGCATCCTGGAAGACGCCCTGGCCGACGGCCTGCTGAAGACCGGCAAGATGCGTCTGCTGGAACGCAGCCAGATGTCCACCGTACTCAAGGAACAGGGCTTCCAGAAGTCCGGTGCCTGCGACGGGGAGGAATGTGCCGTGCAGATGGGCAAGCTCCTGGGCATCGAACAAGGCGTGGTCGGATCGGTCGGTCTCCTGGGCAGGACCTGGGTCATGAACGCCCGCATCATCAACGTGGGGACTGGCGAGGTCGTGATGACCACCCAGCGTTCCCTTTCCGGTGAAATCGACAAGGCCCTGACGGACCTGATCCCCGCCGTCGTATCGGACCTGACCGACACCCCCAAGACATCCGGCAGCGCCAATTCCGAGCCAGCCAAGACGGAGGTCAAATCCTCCAACGCCTGGATCTGGTGGACCTTGGGCGGCATCGCCGTGGCGGGAGGCGCTGCCGCAGCGATCCTGCTGACCAGCTCCTCCAAGACAGAAACGCCTGCCGCGAACAACAACGGCGGCACGACCGACCCGACCGGCACCATCGTCCTCGATTGGAAAAACCCATGAACAAGCATCTGCGCCGCCTTGCCCCCGCTCTTGCCGCCCTCGTGGTCGGTTGCAACATCAATGAAAGCTCGAGCACCGAGGTCGCCTCGACCTCCACCGGCACGATCTCCCCGCGCCTGGCCATGGTGAACGGTTCGACCATCCCACAGGTCGACAGCCTCCTCGTCCAGCTTTCCGTGGAAGGCTCCAGCTACAGCCAGGACCTCAAAGTCGGCTGGAACGATGCGGTTCTCCAGCTGAAGCAGATCCCCTTGAACAAGAAGTGGACCTTGAAGATCGCCGGGTTCATGCATGCCGACACGGTCCTGGCCAATCGCGACACCGCCTGGTATGGTGAGCAGACCGGCACCCTGACGGAGAGCACCCCCCAGACCAAGAATGCGACGGCACTTGCCATCGGTCTGAAATCCGCGGCGACAACGCCTGCGGTCGCCATCGGCGCAAATGCCCCAGGAACGACCCAAAAGGTCGGCGACGTATTCTCGTTCACCAGCGAGAGCGCAACCCAGGTCGTCTGGACTCTCGACGGCTCCCAGCCCAAATGCCCCGATTCCTTGGGCACCACCAAACCCTTGGTGCTTGACGCAGACCTGGCGAGCAAGACGGTCACGCTCAAGGCCCGCACCTGCACCACCGGAGAGCTTCCGGGGCGCGTGGCGCAATACCGCTTCGCCGTGGTGGCAAAGGATGTCGCGCTCCCCCCGACGATCCGCATCCCGACCGGATTCGACTCTTTAGGAACGGCAACACAGGATTGGAAGAAGAGCGTCTCCATCCCACTTCCGACCGGAACTCACATATACTGGAACGCGTCAGTCCTGAGCGGAAGCAATTCCCCGATTGCAACCGATTGGGCCAACATTCCCGTTCCCACCGATGCCAAGCGCAGCGGAGTCGGCTCCGACATCTATCTCGGCAGTGACATTTTCCCAAAGCTCAACCCCACAGATTCCCTCGCCCAAGTATTGGTAAAGGCCGCACTCTACGATTCCACCGGCAAGGTCGTTGATACCGCATCGATGCATTGGATCGCCAAGATCCCCTTGACCCCAACGATCATCGCCACGCACAGAACGACACGGGGCAGGGCCATATTCAGTTGGACACCCGTGTCTGGAACGCAGACATCCGGCATATGGTACTGGAACGGAAGTTCTTGGCAAGCAGATGCAGCTCATTGCTCGACCGATTCGAGCTGCACCTGGAGCAAGGACACCTCCGACGGCGCCACGGTATCGGTCCGCCTACAGGCAATCTCCAACGCAACCAATCGTCTCTCCGATTTCGGATTGGATTCCGTCACGACTCCGCGTCCCCCCACACGTCCCAAGTTTTCGCTTGCGACAACAGACACGACCAAGGGTGCAATTGCGGTCCAACTGGATGCGGCGATCGTCCCGGATAAGGGCACGACATGGGAAGTCGGGTACACCGCAGACACGACATCGGCGACTTACGAAGCTGGACTACTTGATACGGCAGGTATCTGGACAGGCCACTTGAATCAAGGAATCTACCGCATTGCAATCCGCGCTACAAGGGATGGCTTGGTGGATACCTTCTCGACAATATACCACGTTGTCAATACCTCTGGCGCCCATCCCAGAACGCCGACATTGTCGCTGTCCGCCCGCACATCCGAGAGTGTAAGCTGGACATGGCCGCAAGTTTTGGGACGCACCTATCGCGTCTACAAGAAGACAGGCTCCACCGCCATTACAAAAAGTGACCTGACGGTTTCTGCAGCTTCCCAGGACATCACCGTAGGTGCCTATACCATCACAGGATTGAACGCGGGCCAAGGCGCGTCGATCGCCGTCATCGCCTTGGCGGGAGCCGATTCCTCGGCCAGCGACGCCGACCCAGCATTCTCGATCGTAGGATTTGCGAAAAATCCTCCGACCATGCCGACCTTCACTCCAATTCTCGCGAACGCACAGACGGGTACGCTGCAAGTCCAAATCGACAACGTCAACGCATTGGACGGACAACTGATAGAGGTCGGTTACGGATCGAGCAGTACGGACCTCACATGGTCAACGCAAGGCACTGACGGATGGAGCAAAATCCTGAGTGCTGGCACGTACTACGTTTCTGTCCGGACCACCCGCGATACGCTGACTGCCACGGCTGCGACGCAATCCATCGCCATCAAGCGTACCGACGATTCCATCCCCCCAGCGCCTACCGAGCTTTCGTTCCAGCAACCGACAGGCGACACCAGCAGTGTCATCTTCAATTGGAAGGGGCCTGCTGGCGCAACCTACAGCATTCAATGGAAGATCAATCCGGCGAACAACACGGATCTCAATGGTGCGAACTTCAAGACGAAGTCTTCCACATCGGACACCATCACCGGTCTCGCAGCAGGAACACCGGTACTTTTCTCAGTCCAGACAACTTCAGCGACCGATGCCAGCAGCAGCAGCTTGCAACCAGCGTCCCGCAGAGTCGGAACGACCAGCGCGGCATCCTTGCCCGTGACCGAAGTCACCTGGTCGCAGGTGGGCACGCACCTGAACGTCGAATGGACCCCTCCCAGCGGTTCGACCAGCATCCTTTACAAACAGACCTCGGCGCCTTCGTTCATTCAGGCATTCAGCGGTGTGACATCCGCCACCTTCCCTGTCGAACCAGGGAACACGTTCAGCTTCACGATCGAATCCTACAACGGCACGATCCTCTCAAAGCCAGCGACGTATACATACTACATCCCCACGAATCGCGGAAAAACAGATGCAGCCTCATGGAAGCATCACTTGATCGGGACAAGCCTCGTTCTGGATACCGTGCAGCTGCATTACTCCGAAGCGCCCGTGACCGTGAACATCGGACTGAGAGGCGCCAAGCCAACGCAGATGAGTTGGCAAGCCTTTACCCAGACGCTACCAACCTGGACAGTCAATGCCAGCGGAGCCCTGACCGTGCAATATGCCTGGGCAAATCACGACACGACCAGCACCGATGAAATCCCATTTGACTTCGTGACGCCTTCGCTCCCGCAATTCAAGATCAGATCCGGGAAAGGCAACGATTCACTCTTTGCGCAGTCATCGGTCTCGATTCCTTCCGGCTGGAACGGTGTATGCGCAGCGATCGACCGTAGCAAAAGTGCCCTAGCCGCAGTAGACCTCGCAAACACGATGTTCTTCCCGTTGGGAGTGGCAGAAATGGAATGCAAGTACGTGAAAGGCCAGGATACATCGATTTCGGTCACAGGTACATTGGTACGCGACTCCATCATGACAGATGATCGCGACAAACAAACCTACCGAACCGTTCATGTGAACGGATTGACCTGGATGGCAGAGCCCCTCCGGTATGCAGACTCGGGCAGCATCGGTGACAATGGCGATTCCAGTTATACAAAGGGCCGATTTTACACATGGTCGCGTGCCACACGGATCAGTGACTTTTCCTCCGTTACCGATTGGAACGGGGCTTCTGGAGTGGATTTCAATAAAGCCACGGGAGTGTGCATGGATGGATGGCACATCCCAAATCAGACGGAATTCACCTCATCATTCAGCAAACCGAATTCAGCACCAGCAAATGCCGACCAATACGGATACGTGATGACCGCTGTAGGCATGAAGCTGACTTCGAGTTTGATCATGTCCCAAGGTAATTTTTGGGTTGCGTCTGCCAAAAACATCAATTTTAACGGAGTACAAGGTGTTGACTTCTGGGCAACCGGCGGCGGAAGCGTGGCCCTTTCCAGCGACAAATACATGAATGTTTTCTGCGTGAAAGACTGACACGCTCTCCCCTCGATCACCTCAAAGGCCCCCCGCACCCCGGGGGGCCTTTTTCTTTGCCCATCCGTCCCAGTGTGCGCCAGATCACAGCATTTCACCGACGCAGTGTGTACACTTCCCACACTGATCCGTCGACCCTCCCCTTTGATCGCATCCGAGGGGACGAGCACTTTTCCCAAGGTTCCCCATGCACAGACGACTTCTCACCGCACTCGCTGCGGTCCCGCTGGCCGCGCTGGCTGCCGACCTCAAGCTCTCGGGCTTGGTCACCGACAAGACGGCAAGCCCCCTCCAGGGAGTTGCCGTGTCCTTGGCACGCAATGGCGGCCTGGTCACCACCGACACTGCAGGCATCTGGAACCTCGCCATCCTGCCTGCCACCGGCATGGCTGCCTCCGCCTCCTCTGCCCAGCCCGTAACCCGGCACCTGGCCTTGGAGAAGGGCCACCTCCGCCTGAGCTTCAACGGACATGACCTCGCCGGACGCAACCTCGGCACATCGGCGCTCCCCCCCAAGGAAGCACAGCGCATCGCTGCCCGCAGCCAGAATGCCGGCGTCGATACCCTTCTCTATGCTTGGAGAGGCGTCGTGCTCGCCCGCACCCCGATCGACACCCTGGTCAAGAGCGGCATCCTTCAGGTTCTGGACACCGCAGGCGTGAACTCCGGCATCGCCGCAAACACCCTCGGCGGCATCAAGGCGACGCTCTGGGCCGGATCCCAGGGCGACACCCTGCGCCTCTTCAATCTCCCGACCATGACGGGCTGGAACCTGGCCTTGCGCGTGCACAGCCGCGCCAACGGGTGGGAATCCTGGTCCACCAAGCAAAGCCTCTACGGAACCGGCATCGACTCCCTCGCAGGCACCTGGAACAGACTCTACACCCTGAAGGCCGAATCCCTGACGGTCGTTCCCCGCGCCTTGAGCCACCGCTACGAATCGGAAGTCACCTACCGCAACGGAACGACCGCAACGGTCTGGACCACCCGCATCGGCGGCTTGGAATGGTTCGCCGAGAACCTCAACTACGACATCCCCGGCGACACCCTGGACGTGTGCTACGGCAACGATCCGGCCAAGTGCGCCACCATAGGACGCTACTACACCGCCGCCCAGGCTCTCAACCTGCTCGATGCCAAGGGCAAGCTGAACCATGACTGCGACACCCTGCCCAATGTCGGACGCGAAGGCGCCGCCTGCCCGACCATCGATCCCCAGGGTGTCTGCCCCGCCGGCTGGCACCTGCCCACCTCGGAGGAATGGAACGCCCTCACCCTCACCACCGATGCAGTCACCAGAAACGGCGTCAGTTCGAAGGGCCACCTCTATGGCGGAGATTGGACCAGCTTCACCGGGGCCGACTGGTATGGCTTCAACCTCCAGCCCAGCCTTTCGGTGGACTTGGCAAAGAATCAGACCTGGGCCTTCGGGACCATCCTGCGCGCCGCCCTCTGGGCCAGTACCCCCAGTCAGGACCAGGCCGTTTCCGGGACCGCGTTCCAGCCGGCCGACAGCTACTACGGTTCCCACTCCATGTGGTACTACAATCCGTCGACCTCGCCTCGGGAGCGCGCCGCCTACCCGGTCCGCTGCGTCCGCACTCCTGTCGCGGTCCATCTGGCCCACGACACCGCCTCGCTCGATTCCCTGACCTGGTCCATCGCCTCCGCCGCGACCGGCGACACGCTCACTCTGGGCCACCTGCCGGTCGTTCGCGGCTGGGAGACCCAACTGGAAGTCCATTCCAAGTCCTCCGGATGGGCCAGCTTCACCACCAGTCTCCCCCTCGCCGCTGCGGGCGTGGACTCCCTGCGCGCCGTCGTCGTCGATCCCGTCTCGGGCGAGACCATGATCCTGGCGCCGCGCAGCCTCGACCACCGCTTCGCCGTGAACGTGACCTACCGCGATGGATCGGCGGGTTCCGTGAAGGCCGTGCGCATCGGAGGCACGACCTGGATGGCCGAGAACCTGAACTACGACATCCCCGGCGACACCCTGGATGTCTGCTACGGCAACGATCCGGCCAAGTGCGCCTCCATGGGACGCTACTACACCGCCGCCCAGGCCCTCAACCTGCTCGACACCAAGGGCAAGCTGAACCACGACTGCGACACCCTGCCCAATGTCGGACGCGAAGGCGCCGTCTGCCCGACCATCGATCCTCAGGGTGTCTGCCCCGCCGACTGGCACCTGCCCACCTCGGAGGAATGGAACGCCCTCACCCTCACCACCGATGCAGTCACCAGAAACGGCGTCAGTTCGAAGGGCCACCTCTATGGCGGAGATTGGACCGGCTTCACCGGGGCCGATTGGTATGGCTTCAACCTCCAGCCCAGCCTTTCGGTGGACTTGGCAAAGAATCAGACCTGGACCTTCGGAACCATCCTGCGCGCCGCCCTCTGGGCCAGTACCCCCAGTCAGGACCAGGCCGTTTCCGGGACCGCGTTCCAGCCGGCCGACAGCTACTACGGTTCCCACTCCATGTGGTACTACAATCCGTCGACCTCGCCTCGGGAGCGCGCCGCCTATCCGGTCCGCTGCCTCAAGAACGACTGACACGCCACTTCCGCCCCAACGCAAGGCCACCCGCACTCCGGGTGGCCTTTTCGTTTCCCCCTCCCACCTCCCGGTCCCTCCTTCGTACCTTTGTCCCCCTGCCTCGATCGGGTGCAGGACTGACGACAGGGGTACGACGTGGCGGGTGAAACCAGGATCCTGATGCCGGGCGTGGACGACGACGGTCCGTACGCGCCCATCGCCGTACCCGGCGCAAGCGCGTGGACGCCCGCCATGGCCCAGGAGCGCCCCCCCGCTCCCGACTTCAAGAAGGCCTTCAGCTACCACGGCCTGCTCGTGAAGCCCAACGTCTACCTCGCGCCCATGGAAGGCGTGACCGACCCGTCGTTCCGTCGCCTGTGCAAGCGGCTGGCCGGCGGCCGCATGGGCATGCTGGTGTCGGAATTTGTCAGCATCGAAGGACTGACCCGCTTCAATCCCCGCACCACCGAACAGACCAAGTTCTTCGAGGAGGAACGCCCCTTCACCGTGCAGCTCTTCGGGGCGGACCCCGAGCGTATGGCTTGGGCCGCCCGCATGGTCGAGGAGTCGGGAGCAGATGCCGTGGAGATCAACGTGGGCTGCCCCGTGCCCCGCGTGGTCAAGAAGGGCGGCGGATCCGGCCTCCTGCGCCAACTTCCTCTGCTTGCCAAGATCTGCGAGAACGTCGTCAACACCGTCAAGATCCCCGTCTCCATCAAGGTGCGCGTGGGCTGGTCGGACGAGCGCATCACCCTCTACGAGACCCTCAAGATCGCCGAGAACTCGGGCGTGGGCTTGCTTGTGGTCCACGGACGCACCCGCGCCCAGGCCTACCGGGGCTTTGCCAACTGGGACCTGATCGGCGAGGTCAAGGCGCGCGCCTCCATCCCCGTGGTCGGAAACGGCGACGTGGTGACCTGGCAGGGCGCGGTCGACCGCCTGCAACGCTACGGCGTGGACGGCGTGCTGGTGGGCCGCGGGGCCATGCACAACCCGTGGATCTTCGGGCAGGTGGCCGACTACTGGGAAGGCAAGGAGCCGACCTCCCCCACTCCGCAGCAGCAGCGCGAGGCGTTTGCCACCTACCTCGAGCTCCTGCGCGAGGAGATGGACTACGACCCGCGCATCCTTGGGAAGCTCAAGCAGTTCGCCGCCCGCTCCATGAAGGCCATGCGAAACGTCAAGGAAGTGCGCACCTCGATGCTGCGCTCCGAATCCATCAACGAGTACATGGACCTGGCGAACACCTTCTTCGACCGGCTCGAGAGCGGCGAGGAGCAGGCCGAATGGGCCCCCGAGGACCTCGACGACCTCAACGGCAAGACCGTGAAGCCCGTCGACTGCGACACTCCCTGCGGGGAGATGCAGGACGAATAGACAGGATCTGTTACCCGACAGATCCTGTCAAATTCCCGCGATGTAGTCGGCCACTTCCTTGGCCACCTCGCTGCGCGCCGCCCTCAAGGCGATGTCCTTGAGCTCGGGGCGCGTGACGAAGCGCAGGTGGATGAAGCGGCGCAGGATGGTCATGGGGATCTTCACCCGACTGCGCAGCAGGGCCGCCGGGACTCCCTTGTTCTGATGGCCCGTGTGGAGCTCGCGCTTCTGGGCGATCACCGAAAGCACCTGGCTCGAGCGGCAGTTGACCACGATGGCCTCCACCAGTCCCGGCACCCGCGTCACCTTGGGGTTGTTCAGGAGCGACACCAGGAGCGTCTCGCGGGTGATGTTCGAGAGGACCAGTCCCTTCCAGTCCGGCGGGGGCGGCTTCCTGCCGTCCTTCAGCACGATGCTCAGGGTCTGCTCGTCCAGGAGGGCCGAGAGGTCGAGGGATTCCGGATGCACCTCGATGCCGCCCGGGATGACCTTCACGCCCGCGCGCTCCAGCGCCTTGATCGCCGGCAGGGACGCCGCAGGAAGACGGACGGGCAGTCCTGCGGAGGCGGCTTCGAGCCAGGCCCCCGCCTGGGAGAGCCACGCCCCGGCCCCCAGGCCCAAGGACCGCGAGACCGTCATCATCGCCGAGATCTGCGGCGGATCGAACTGGAACCGCCGCTGCAGCTCGAGGATCCTTACGAAGGCCGCGCAGCCGGGGAATTCCCCGATCACCCGACAGAATCTGTCAAACTCCTTCTCCCCCAGGAACTTCAGGAGCCCCAGGTCCGGAGTCGCAAGCGTTGCGCCTTCCCCGGCCAGGATGTCAAGCCGGTCGGCCAGCTCGTCGTAGAGGCGCAGGCGCGGCAACAGGCGCGCCATCGTCCGCATCGAGTAGGGATCGGCCGCGTCTGCCAGCATCCGACTGCGTTCGCGCAGCGCCGCGGCCTCCAACCGGAAGACGTCCGTCAGCTCGGCAGGATAGCGTCCCTCCTCAAGCGCCTTGGCAAGGCCGGCACGCACCGTATTCAGGTCGATCCCCTTGGCTTCCTCCAGGGCGGCCACGGCCTTGGGCAGGCACTCGAGCCCGCGTTCCCGGCGCAGCAGCATGCGCCGCAGGTGCGGGAGCCCCGCCACGCGCCGCACATGGTTCTGCCAGGTCGTCCCCACGAAGAGCAGGGTCCGCAGCACCATCTCGCCGTCCGGGGTCTGGCCCTGCAGGAGTTCGCCCAGAGGCGTAAGCAGACGCACCCGCATGTCGGGCATCTCGACGTTCTTGAAGATCTCGCAAAGCCGTTCGCAGCGCTCCGCCTCGGTGAACCGAGGATCGGCAGCGATCATCCCCGGCCCGGTCATCGTGGAGCCGGCCCGCTCATCGAAGGGCCGGACCGTTCATCGGTCGTTGTCTCTCCGCCAGCGCTCGAGATCGACCGCGTTGTCGGGCCGCTTGCGCTTGGAGGCCTTGTCCAGCACGTCCCTCTCCTGCTTGGTCAGGCTGTCGATGCCGTGCTTGCTGATCTTCTTGAGGATCGGATCGATCCGGGTGTCGTAGAACTCCTCGTGGTTGATCAGCTCCTCGACGGCCTTCTGGACCACCTTGCGCTCGCGCCAGGTCTCCACCTTCTCCACGGCGGCGCTCACGGTCTCGTCGAAGCGCAGGTAGACAAGCCCTCCCAGGATGCCGAAGAGGTGGGTCGCATGGGCGACACCCAAGGCAGCCCGCGCGTCGACCGAGGAGTTCGATACGAAGAACGAGAAGTAGAGCGAGGTCGCCCCGAAGATCCAGACAGCATAACGGGCGGGCACGGTGAAGAAGAACATGATGTTGAAGGGCTGGTCCGGGTAGAAGCGGGCGAAGGCCACGATCAGGCCGAAAAGGGCGCCCGAAGCTCCCAAAACCGCAGTGAAGCCCTGCCCGAAGGCCAGGTATAAGGGAAGCGTGAAGAGACCAGCCACCAGGCCCGACACGAAGTAGAGCATCGTGAAGCCGCGATTGCCCAGGCGCCAGCACAGCTGCGGTCCGAGCATCCAGAGCGTGAGCATGTTCACCAGCAGGTGCCCGATGCCGCCGTGCAGGAACATGTAGGTGAAGACGCGCCAGAACTGGAACCCGTGCCAGGTGTATTCGGGAACCAAGGCTCCCGCAGCGGTGATGCTGAAGCGCCCCAGCATGCCGGTCTTGTCCACGATCGCCGTGATCAGGAACGCGGCGACGTTGGCGATCAGGAGCCAGCGGACCGGTGCAGGCAGTCTCTCATCCATGCGTTGTCCTTTCGAAATGGCTTCGCAAGGCCCTTGCGACCGGTGCGGGCACGAACTCGTCGAGATCGCCGCCCAGGCGTGCGACCTCGCGCACCAACGACGAGGAGATGCCCATGACATCCTCGCGGGTGGGCAGGTAGACGGTGTCCGCCTCGGGCCACAGGCGGCGGTTCATCAGCGAGATGCTGAACTCGTGCTCGAAGTCCCCGCCAGCCCGCAGGCCGCGCAGCAACAGGCGATGCCCATGCGCCTTGAGGTAGTCGACCACCAGACCCGGATGGCTCTCCACCGTGACGTTGTCCCAGCCGCGTTCAAGCACTGATTCGCGGATCAGGTCCACCCGCTGCGCGAAGCTGAAAAAACCGGCCTTGGAGGCGTTGTAGGCCACCAGCACGACCACTTTCGGGAAGATCCTGCGCGCCCGCGCCACGATGTCCATGTGGCCTTCGGTCACGGGGTCGAACGAGCCTGGATAGACGACCGTCTCCACGACGTTCATGCTACGAAACCATCGGACTTTCGGACAAGGATCAGGAGCGAGGCGCCGTAGCGCCGCACCTTGGCGTCCTCGCGCGCCGCCCAGAAGTCATGGTGCTCGCGCGGCATCTGCAAGGCCACCACACCGCCCGGACGCACCACCGGCAACATGCGCTCCAGCAGGTTCTCGGGAAGCTCGGTGAACGGCGGATCGGCGAAGGCGACGGCGAAGTCGGCACCGACCGACTGGGCCAGGAACTGCCCTGCTTCGACGGCCTCGATCCGCAAGTCGTCGGCCTTGAGCTCGTCCTTGCTCTTCTGGAGACAGTCCAGCGCCACGCGATGCTTCTCGACCACCACGGCCGAGGGTGCCCCGCGACTGAGCGCCTCGAAAGCCACCGCACCAGTACCGCCGTAGAGGTCCAGGAACGGACCGAGACCGATCTCGGCCCCCAGCATGGAAAACAACGCTTCCTTGACGATGCCCGGAGAAGGCCGCACCGGATCCAGCCCCAGAGGAGCGTGGATCTTGCGCCCCTTCCACTCCCCCGCACCGATGCGCAGGGGAGGAGCGGGAGTCAGCGGAGCCGCAGCGGAGACGCGCCGCTTCAAGGGCCGTAGCAGACGGCAGTGACCGTCACCTGAAGCTTGCCCTTGTCACCGGCGGTGATCACGAGCTCGGTGAAGCCGATCGGGCTTGCAGCGGACTGCAATCCGGCCATCCAGCCGGAGATCGCATCCCAACCGCCCTGTCCGGTCAAGGTCCAGGAGGTGCGCTTGGCACCGGCCACGGTCTCGGAACGGCCCGCGGACGCCTTGAGCGCCAAGCCTTGAGGAGCCGCCAGATCGACGGCCTGCTGGAGTGCCTTGCGAACATCCGTCGCCGGAACGGCCATGCCGCCGAACGAAGGATTGAAAGGCAGGCGAGCCACGACAGCGAACGTAGCGTCCTTGCCCGTTGCGGTCGAGGTATCGGCCAGGCTCTGGGCGGCAAGGCCCTTCTGGAAAGCCACGAGCGCATCGGCCTTGGTGGCCGTGCCCTGGATCGAGATCAGTCCCGGCGATGCGAGGCGGACCTTGGAGAATCCAAGACCGTCCGCCGGCGTGATCTGACGAAGGATCGCCAGGATGCGCTGGAACGCGAACTTCTGGTAGGCCGTGCGGCCGGCCGGAGTCAGCGCATCGAAGCGGTTGGGCTTCTCGCCGGAAACCGCAGACACGTGCGACTTCGACAGCACATCGGCCAAGGAATTGGCCGGCAGCGGAGCGGCCCTGACCGACGGACCGGCAGCGGCAGGAGCCGCCTTGGGCTCCGGCTTGACTTCGGGCTTTACGGCGACCTTCGGCTCAGGCTTGGGCTCGGGTTTAGGTTCGGCCTTCGGTTCTGTCTTGACTTCGGCGGGCTTGGGAGCCTCTGCCTTGACGCTGTCCTTGGCGGGCGCTTTCGCAGCTTCGGCCTTGGGCGTCTCGGCAGGCTTCGCGGGCTTGGTCGTCTTCGTGCCGGTTGCGGCAGGAAGGGCCACTTCCTCTTCGCCCTGACCGGCAAAATAGGCCGCAGCGCCGCCACCGATGGCCAAGGCAGCACCAAGTCCCAGGATGAGGGGAAGCTTGCTCTTCTTCTTGGGCTCCTCGTCCATGTCGAGATCGAGGTCCAAGTCGGGCGAGTGCACGGGGATCGCCTGGGTCCTGGAGGTCATGCCAGCAGGCTTCTGAGCCTGGACATTGTCGGCCAGCAGGTTGATCTGGATCATCGGGCGACTCCTTCGGCCAGGGCAAGCGCCATGCCCAGCGCCGCGGCGCATTGCGGGGAGATCTCGGCGATCTGACGGGCATTGCCCTCGAGACTGGGGAACGGAGTGTGCGAGAAGGCGTCCATGGCCTGGACGTCGGCGCGCAGCTGGGCACCCAAGCGCGAGGCGAGTCCGGCGTCGTTGCCCTGCTCGCCGCACAGCAGCACGGCACGGCAATCGGAGGCGACAGCGCCACAAAGCCCCTCGCCATCCTTGAGGATGCGCAACAGTTCGGCCGACAAGGGCTCGAGCGGTTCGCCTTCGGCGGCCACCACCGCCACGGCATGCCCCGCGAAGGCGCCTTCACGGACCCAGGAGACCTGGGCCAGCGGGGCGTCGACCTTGACCACGGCGGCCAGGTGGTCCTGCCAGGAAGGCTGGCTCTTCTCGAAGGCGTTCACGACCGAGACGGCATCCAGTCCCAGCGAGGACAGCGGATATCCGGCCGCATCGAAGGCCGAACGCAGGGCCTCGGCCCGGGCGCGCGGCAACGCGGCGAGCAGGTGGGCAGGCAGGCCATGCGCACCCTTGGACAGATTCTGTCCATTCAGGAAGAAGGCGTTCCCGTCCGCACCCGACCACGCGGAAAGCTCCTCGCGCAGGGCGGACTCCACATCCTCCTCGGCATCCAGTTCCACCAAGCGAAGCGGCACGTCATGACCCGAGATGCAGGCGCCGAACACGCACGTCTTCTTCTCCAGCCCCAGGGAGCCCAGCCAGTTGCGCAGCATCTCGCCAAGCAACGAGATGTCCTGCGCCCAACCTTGCGGGGCGTTCTCCATGGCGACCAGTTGGATCTGGCGGTGTGGAATGTCGTAGGCGACCAGGGTCACGAGTCGCGCCCCCAGTTCCAAACCAATGGCAGTTTGTGGTTTACGGGCCATGCTTAAATCCTAATCAAATCTGAGCCAGGGACGCATCTTTTCCGCTTTTTTCGGACCGATGCCCTTGACTCTCTGAAGGTCTTCGAGATCCTTGAACGGACCGTTGCCCCGCTCCTCGACGATGCGGGCTGCCATCTTCTCCCCCACGCCCGGCAATGCCTGGAGCGCTTCGAGGCTGGCCTTGTTCGGATTCACGAGCCCCGTGAGCATCGGCTTGCGGGAACTGCGGTGCGCCTTGCCGGCACCCTCACCGCCACGTTCTTTCGGATCATTCTTCCCGGAGGCCTCCGTCGGCTCGGCCGGATCGCTCCAGACCAGCGCCTGCCCCGAGACGGTCAGCGTCGGCAGCGGCGCATTGGCCTCCACGACATGCCATCCCGCCCCGAACAGGAACAAGGCCGCCAGAACGACGAGGATGCGCCATTCCGACGGGGAAAACATCCCTTACTCCCCGCGGCGCTTCAGGGCAGCTGCAAGCAGGCCACGGAAGAGAGGCGAAGGCGAGAGCAGGCTGGAGGTCAGCTCGGGATGGCACTGGCAACCGACGAAGAAGGGATGCTCCGGCAGCTCCACGACCTGGACGATCTGCTTCTGGCCGCTGGCCTTGCCCGAGAAGACCATGCCGGCCTCCTCCAAGCGGGGCACGTAGGCGGGATTGACCTCGTAGCGGTGGCGGAAGCGCTCACGCACCAAGGCCTTCTCGCCGTAGAGCTTCCAGGCGATTGAGCCCTTCTTGAGCTCCACATCCTGGCCACCCAGGCGCATGGTGCCGCCCTTCTTCTGGCTCTGCTGACCGGGAAGGAAGCAGATGAGCTTGTCCAAGACGGGGAAGCCTTCCGACTCCACCTCTTCGGAATGGGCTCCCGCGATCCCGCAGACGTTGCGAGCGTACTCGATCACGGCCAACTGCATGCCGTAGCAGATGCCCAGGAACGGCAAGCCGTTCTCGCGGGCGTACTTGATGAGGCTGAGCTTGCCTTCGACGCCGCGGGCGCCGAAGCCGCCGGGCACGATCAGGGCATCCACGTCCTTGAGCGCCTCGGCCAGGACGACTTCGCCCGACTCGATGCCGGTGGTCTCGATCCACACGAGCTCCACGTTGGCATCCAGATGCGCACCGGCATGGGTCAGCGACTCCATGATGGAGGCATAGGAATCCTCGAGGGCCGTGTACTTGCCGCCGATGGCGATCTTGAGCGTGGTGCGGGGATTGGCGTGGTTCTTCTTGACCGCGTCCACCCACTTGCCCCACTTCACCAGATCCGGGGGGGAGTAGATGCCCAGGCGCTTGTGGATGATCTCGGAAAGACCTTCCTTCTCGTAGATCAGCGGGATCTCGTAGACCACATCGACATCGGGACCGGAAATCACGCGGTTCTTGTCGATGTTGCCGAAGAGGGCGATCTTCTCCTTGATGTGCTCCTGCACGTACTCGGGGCAGCGCGCAATCACCACGTCCGGGTAGATGCCGGCCTCGTTGAGGAGCTTGACCGACTGCTGGGTCGGCTTGCTCTTCTGCTCGTTCACGCCCGAAGGCACCGGCACGTAGGTCAGGTGCACGAAGAGCATGTTCTCGGAGCCGACGTCGTGGCGCATCTGGCGCACGGCCTCGATGTAGAACAGGTTCTCGAGGTCACCCACGGTACCGCCGACCTCGATCAGGACGATGTCGGCATCCTCCTCGGAGGCGACCTTGTAGATGCGCTCCTTGATGACGTCGGTGGCGTGCGGGATGAACTGCACAGTCTTGCCCAGGTAGTCGCCGTTGCGCTCGCGCTCGAGGATCTCCTGGAAGACCTTGCCCATGGTGAGGTTCCAGTCGCAGCGGGCCCGCACTCCGAGGAAGCGCTCGTAGTGGCCGAAGTCCATGTCGACTTCACCGCCGTCGTCCAGTACGAACACCTCGCCGTGCTCGATGGGGTTCATCGTGCCGGGATCGGTGTTCAGGTAGCCGTCGCACTTGACGGGAACGATCTTGAGGCGCGAGCACAGAAGCCGTCCGATCGAAGCTGCCGCGATGCCCTTGCCAAGGCCGGAAAGAACGCCTCCGGTCACGACGATATACTTCGTCTGTTTCGTCTTCTTGGTCTTACGCATCAGGTTCCTCACTCCACATTAGGGCCTGTAAACGTGCAAAGATAGGAAATCCCCGCTCTTTTCCCTGTCTTTCCGGGAACGATCCCACCAGTCGGAACCCACGGTTCCGCATTTCCAACCCGCCGCTCCTCGATCCATATCCATTCACGCCCCGGACCGCCATTGGCACGATCCTTGAGATTGACTTGCATCAGAAGCGGCTGGATGTCCGGCCTTCGAACAGGAGAATCCCCTCATGCGTACCTCGATCAAGCTCGCCCTCCTCGCCCTCCTCGCCGGCACCGCAAGCTTCGCCGCCGATTCCACGGCCACCAAGGACAGCACCCGCCACCATCCGGCCAAGGCCATCAAGGCCGAGCGACAGGAAACCAAGGCCGACAAGGCAAAGCTCGAAGCGGACAAGACCAAGGCGAAGGAAGAGATCAAGAAGGATCGCGAGGCGATCAAGGATGCCAAGGCCAAGGGCGACACGGCCGCCGTGAAGGCCGCCAGGGAAGAGCTGAAGAAGGACCGCAAGGCCACCCACGACACGCTCAAGGCCGACAAGCAGGAACTGAAGAAGGATCGCAAGGAGCTCAAGGAGGAGTTGAAGGAAAAGCATGAGCACCACAAGGAGCTCAAGGAAGAATCCAAGAACTGACAGCGTCCCTCCCTCGTCCGGTTCACCGGAGACTCCGCACCACCGCACCGGTCCTCCCCGACCGGTGCGGTTTTTCTTTTCACAGGCCAGCGACTATCTTGACCGCGTGAATCCGGCACCTCTGACAGAATCCGTCAAATCCGACCTGTTCGCCCGGATGGACGCGCTGGGCGCCGCCAGGACCCCCTTCCTCTTCATCCTGGACCATGCCCTGAAACGGCCGTTCCTCCTGCCCCTGACGGAGGTCGACCCGGACCGCCTGCGCTACGACCTGCGCGGCGTCGGGAACTCCAAGCCTCCCGCCTCGCTTCCCGGCTCCGATTGGGGTCTTCAAGACATCCAACCGCCTCCGTACGACGCCTACCGTAAGGCCTTTTCCGTCGCGCACGAGGCCTTCCTCGACGGGGAGAGCTACCTCCTCAACCTGACCGCATCCAGCCGCGTCACCTACGCGCCACGACTGCCCGAGCTGTTCGATCACCTCCAGGCCCCCTACCGTCTCTGGGTAGACGGCCCGTCCTGCGGGCTTCCGGGAGACGGGTTCCTGGTCTTCTCCCCCGAAGGCTTCATGCGCATCCAAGGCGACACCATCGCCACCTACCCCATGAAGGGAAGTCGGCGCAGCCGCCCCGACGAGGCGGGAACGGCCGCAGCAAGCCTGCTCTCCGACGAAAAGGAAATGGCCGAACACGTCACCGTGGTCGACCTGTTGCGCAACGACCTGGGCCGCGTCGCCGACGCCGTGCGCGTCCCGCGCTACCGCTACCTGGAAAGCATCGCGCTTGCGGACGGCGTCCTGCTGCAGACCTCCAGCGAGATCCAGGGCACCCTCGCCCCCGGCTGGCCATCGCGAATCGGACAGATCCTGTCAAACCTCCTGCCGGCCGGATCGGTCACCGGAGCGCCCAAGCGCCGCACCTGCCAGCGCATCGCCCAAGCCGAAGCCATCCTGGGCCAGGAACGCGGCTTCTACACCGGGGTCTTCGGGCTCTTCGACGGGCATTCCCTGGACAGCGCCGTGATGATCCGCTTCCTCGAGGACCAAGGCCCCCACCCCGATCGACCAAGCCTCCGGCATGGCCGGTTCAAGAGCGGAGGCGGGCTCACCGTCCAGAGTTCCTGCGAGCGGGAATTCGAGGAGCTGCACCAGAAGGTCGCCCTGCCGCTTCCTCCCGTCCTGCTCGAGACCATCCGCCTCGAGGACGGCATCCCGCAGCGGCTCCCCGAGCACCAGGACCGCATCGACTCAAGCCATCTCGCCCGCTACGGGTCCACCCCGAGGTGGCGACTGGCAGAGGCGCTCTCGACGGTGACGGACGTCCCTCCCGGAAGGACCCGCCTTCGGCTCCTGCACTGCCGGGAGACCTGGCGCATCGAGCTGCATCCCTACAGCATCCGCCGCCCCGCGTTCTTCGTCGCCGTCGAAGTCGGCGACCTCCAGTACGGCCACAAGTATGCGGACCGCTCGGGAATCGAGGCCTTACGAAGCCTGGCGGCCGCGCACCACGGACTCGACGCCTCGGACCCTGGCTGGGACATCCTGCTGACCCGCGACGGATTCGTCCTGGAAGCCGGCTACGGCGCGGTCGCCTGGCGACAGGACGGGCGATGGTTCACGCCCGAATCCCCGCTGCTGAGGTCCACTCGGGCCGCCGCCTACATCGCGGAAGGTCGGGTGAGGCCGGCCCCTCTGCGCCGCGAGGAGCTGGCGCAACTGGAGGCGGTCGTGCTCATCAACGCGATGGTCGATCTGGAGGACGAGGTATCGATCCGGCTCGCCAAAGCCGAACGTTGAGCATTCCTTCAACGGATTCCATCCGGACAACGCTTTTCCTTTTGGATCCGTCAGTAGCCATGACAGCCTGAATCTATCTTGGAGACATGGAAGGTACGGATACACGACCGCTGTTGTCTGTCGTGCTCATCACCTGGAAGATGCGCGATCTGCTGGAGCGGATGCTCGAATCGCTGTATCGTTTCATGCCCGAGATCGACTTCGAAGTCGTGTGCGTGGACAACGGATCCTGCGACGGCACTGTCGAGATGATCCGTACGCGTTTTCCCCAGGTCAAGCTCCTGTGCAACGCCACCAACCAAGGGGTCGCACCCGCCAGGAACCAGGCGATCAAGGTTGCCAAGGCCCGCTACATCGCCATCCTCGATGCCGACCTGGAATTCGTCGAGAACGCCCTCGGGCCGCTCCTTGCCTTCCTGGAAGCCTCCCCCGAGTACGGGATCGCCGGAGCCCGCCTGACCTTCCAGGACGGCACGACACAGTTCAACGCCAAGCATTTCCCAAGTCTCTACGCGTTGCTTTCGCGCCGCCTCGGCCTCCTGCGGATCCTGGATCGCGGGCATTCGCTTTCGCATCACGAGATGCACGACTGGGACCGTAGCACCAGTCGGGAGGTCGACTACCTCATCGGTGCCTGCCAGATCATTCGCCGCGAAGTGTTCGACCGGATCGGACTTCTTGACGAGGAGATCTTCTACGGTCCCGAGGACATCGACTTCTGCCTGCGCACCCGCCGAGCCGGCTGGAAGATCTGGTGGCGCCACGACGTGCGCATCATCCACCACGAGCAGCGCACCACCAAGAAGAGCCCGCTCTCGAGCCTGTCGCGCAAGCACTACTTGGGACTTTGGCACTTCTTCAGGAAGCATGGACTGAGGTACTGGTCAAGCCTGCCGACTGCATGAGCGCCATCCCGACGATTTCCGTCCTCATCGCGGCGCACAATGCGGCCCCATGGCTGGAAGAGGCCGTCGAGTCCGCTCTCCGGCAAAGTCATCCCCCCCTTGAGATCCTGATCTTCAATGACGCCTCGACGGACGGCACCGCCGCCTTGCTCGAAAGGCTGGCAATCCAGTCTCCTTGCGTCCGCAGCATCCAGGTCTCAAGGAACGTCGGGCCTTCGGATGCGCGCAATGCCCTGCTGGCACAGGCAAAGGGAGAATGGATCGCCCTGCTGGACGCCGACGACGCCTGGGAACCGTGGCGCATCGAAGCTCTGGGCCTGCACATGCGATCCCACGACATCGTCAGCGACAACATCGCCAACTGGAAGGACGGCACGAGCGGATGCGCCCTTGTCCCGGACGCCTTCTTCGGAGCCCGTCAAGCGATCCGACTCGATCCGCTCCGGTTCGTGCAGTGGAACCTAGGTCTTCTGAAGCCCGTGATTCGGCGCGCCTTCCTCGAGTCGCACTCGTTGGCCTGGAGCCAGGGAGAATTCCACGGAGAGGATTTCGACTTCTACCTGCGATGTCTGCTGTGCGATGCACGCTGGCTGCTTCTCCCGCAGGCCGGATACCTCTACCGACGCCACGAGACGTCGCTCTCGCGAAGCTGGAGGGACGGATTGGCTCAGAGCCGCGACTTGCTGGCAAGACTGCGCCCCGCGATCCCGGCAGGCGAGACGGAACTCAAAGCCATGCTGGAGGAACGGATCGCAGACAAGGATCGCATCCGCAACCTCTACGAATGGAAGGATGCCATCCACCTGCGCTCGGGCATTCTCGAGCGCGCCCCGGCAGCTCTCTCCGGCATGCTGTCCCTTTGCATCGGCCGCGTCCGACGTGGATGGTCGGCATGAGTCCTAGGCTGTCGATCCTTTCGGTCAACTACAACTGCGCGGCGACCTTGTCCGAATGCGTCGCCAGCTGCCATGCACACACGTCCGTCCCGATGGAATTCATCGCCGTAGACAACGCATCCTCGCCGCAGCAGCTCGAGCAGTTCCGTAAGCTCCCGGGAATCGTCGCCAAGGAGCTGCTCCGCAATGTCGGCTTCGGCCGCGCCAACAACGAGGCTGCCTCCATCGCTCAAGGGGAATACCTCGCGATCCTCAATCCCGACACGGTCCTGCACGAGGATACGCTGAGTCGGCTTGTCGACCACCTGGAATCCCATCCGGAATGCGGTCTCTGCGGCCCGATGCTCGTGGACGAATCCGGTACCGAGCAGATGACCTGGAACGTGCCTGAGACCCTGCTCTGGGAATTTATCAAAGGCCATTACCTCCAAGGCACCTGGAGACGTTTCCTGCTTGCGCGCTTCCGTCGACGGCACGGCAACGCCCACTGGCCCGTCGGGTTCGTGCTGGGCGCCTGCATGGTCATCCGGCGTTCGCTGTTCCTCGATCTGGGAGGCTTCGATCCCGACTTCTTCATGAACGGCGAGGATGTCGAGCTCTGCGACCGGATCCGTGAGCGCGGACTGCAGATCCACTACCGGCACGACCTGCGTCTTCTGCACGCGGAAGGGACCACGCAGCGCGCCGACTGGGAACGCTACATGTTCCACCGATTCCAGGCGTTCCGGATCTACATCGACAAGCGGTACCAAGGTTTGCGCCGCAACATCGCCATCCTTCTCTGGTACGAAGCCATCGCATTGCGCATCCTGAGCGGTTTCCTCCTTCTGCGCGGCACCTCCCGCACCCGCCTTCGCGGCTATCTCAAGGCGGTGAAGGCGTGGCGAGAGACGCCCAACGGACAGTACACCGCTTGAGTCGCCGCGCTTGGATTCTCGGCTCGGACCCATGGAAGACCGTCCAACTCGGACCGCTCGAACGGCTCCGCAGCCTGTGCGAACTGGCCCTGACCCAAGGGCACGAACCGCATCTGGTCACGCCGCCGGGAACCGCTCAACCGCCCACCCAGTTCCATCCGCACGCGCTGGATGTCACGATCCTGAAGGAGATCCGGCCAGGCGACATCGTCGTCGCATCGGCCTTCCTCCCACCGAGGATCCTTTGGGCCTTGATGCGCTCCGCCATCCCCTTTCATGTGGATTTCTATTGCGTGGGCGCCACCGAGGGCCTGGCATCGCGCCATATGAATCCGCCTTGGCGCAACAGGCTCGGGCGCCGCAGGACAGCACAGCGCTATCGCATGCTGCTGGATCGCGCCGAGCGGCTGTATTTCTCGAACGAAGCCCAGATGCTGCTCCTGGCCGGTACCTGCTACCCTGAAGCCGATGAGTTCACGGCCGCACGACTGGACCACCTGCCGGAACGCAGCGTGATCGCTCCGATGGGCGTGCGCAACGAGCCCTTCCCGTTCGACGTCCCGAATCCCTATCCGCCGGAGCTGCGGAACCGCCCCGTCTTCCTGTGGGGAGGAGGAATCTGGGAATGGTTCGATGTTTCCGCTCTTCTGGATGCTTTTGCCCTTCTGAAGGCACAAGACTCCTCCGCCGTCCTCTTCTTCCTGGTCGGCAACAATCCCAGCAGTTCCGCCAATCAGGATCACGCTCCGAGCGCGGCAAGAAGGCAAGCCCAAGACCTCGGCCTGCTCGGACACAACGTCTTCTTCAACGACCGCTCCGTGACTCCCGCCGAGCTTCCCGGCTACCTTCAACACTGCTACGCAGGCATCCTGTCCAATGCCGCAAACCTGGAAGCCGCCGCCGCATGGCGCACACGCTACCTCGATCTTCTTTGGGCCGGGAAACCGCTTGTCGTGAATCGGACGGATCCGTTGGCATGCGCAATGTTTCGCAACGGTTCTGCAGCCTTGGCGGAATCAGGGACCGCACAGGAATTGGCCGACGCGATCGCTCGCCTCTGCGCGGATCCGGACATCTATGCGACGATGGCAAACGCCACCAGAACAGCCAAAATCACATGTCCCGGGCCAAGTCCGATTGCCCGACATTGGATTCCTTCCTTGTTCTCTGATGCCGGAAGGCGCCCCCATCCACTTCATGGCCTTCGTTGGAGCCTAGGCCTGTGACACAGGTCATTCCGCCTCGTTGCCGCATCTCCATCGCCTTGGCGACCTACCAAGGCGCCGCGTTCCTCGAAGCTCAATTGCGCAGCATCTTGGCGCAAAGCCGTTTGCCGGACCAGCTCGTCCTCTCCGACGATGCCTCCACCGATGCAACGGTCGCCATCGCCGAAGCCACACTTGCCACAGCCCCCTTTGAATGGATGATCCTTCAAAACCCAGGGCCTTGCGGTTCCAGTCGCAACTTTGCCCACGCACTGACTCGTTGCACCGGGGACCTGATCTTCTTCTGCGACCAGGACGACATTTGGGACCTCGACAAGATCATGTGCCAGGCCCAGATCCTCGAGACCTCCACGGAGCTCGGCTATTGCTTCTGCGATGCGCGCCTGGTCGATGCTCAGCTCAAGCCCTCGGGCGCAAGGCTCTGGAGCAGTCTGAGCCTTGAGGAGTCCATCAAACGCTACAACAGTGGTAGGGAAGCCCAAGCAAGTATCCTGCTGCGTCAACCGCTGGTCACCGGAACCGCAAGCGTATTCCGCCGCAGCCTTCTCGAAGCGCTTCTTCCGATCCCAGAGGGCTGGATTCACGACCATTGGTTCAGCCTTGCCGCCGCGATTTCCGGGCAAAAAGGCTATGCCCTCGACGCAGCCCTCCTGGCTTACCGCCAACACCCTCAGCAGCAAGTCGGAGGCCAAGGCCTCGATCTTTGGGGACGGCTCCGCAATGCCTGGAGAACTCCGCCTTGTATCGAGGCCGCTCGTTTTTGGCAGCGAGCAGCCAAGGAACTTGCTCATCGCTTTCCCGACTCTTCATCGACTGTAGATGCCTCGAAGATGGCGGTGCATTTGCGGATCTGCTCCCGAGGACGAAAAAGGGATTTCACATCCCGCGTCCGCATCTTTCTCAAGGAATATCATCGAGGGATGTACCGGTTCCGAAATGGCAGCATCCTTTCCTTGCTTCGAGACATTCTTCTGCACTGAGCAGCGTCATCATTCGTGCCTGAAGCGTCTATCATAGGATCAATATGACCGAAAATCACACAAACTGCGTCACGGCACTGATTGTGACCTACAATCGTTCCAAATTGCTTCAGAGATGCCTTGAAGCCTTGAGGAACCAGACATACCCCGTCTCGAAAATCCTCGTCGTCAACAATGCATCAACGGATGACACCTTACCCAGATTGCAATCCGAGTTCCCAGAGGCGGAGGTTCTGAATCTCTCCCAAAATACCGGGGGTGCCGGCGGTTTCTCCGCAGGTCTCTCGCATCTTGCCTCCAAGGAGCAGGACTTCATCTGGCTCATGGACGATGATGCTTGGGCTGAACCCACGGCATTGGAAGAGCTTGTTTTGGGAACGATGGCCATCACGCCCGCGCCGAGTTTTTCGTGCAGTCGCGTCCTTTCGCCCGAAGATGACGCCGTCAACCTTCCCCACCCCCTGTTGGATCCATCAAGCGCCTGTGCCTGGGATGCCTATCTCACCCAGGGCATGCTCCCGCTGAAGGCTTGCTCTTTCGTCTCGGTCCTCATCCCCACCCAAGCCGTTCGCCAATACGGAGTGCCATTTGCGCACTACTTCCTTTGGTTTGACGACCATGAGTATACGCTGCGCCTCTCGCAAGAAAAGGCGGGATGGTACATCTCAAAAAGCGTGGTCAGGCACGCACGTCCCGGCGGATTGAGAATTCCGGATATCGAAAAGGAAACGAGCGAATCCAGGTTTCCACTATACCGACATTACTTCGCAAATCTCATCGAAACGAGAGCGAGGCACCCTCGCCATTTTCAACACATCGTCCTGTTCTACAGGAACTTAGCCAGCATCCTATGGCGTCTCGCTAAAGGCAAAAAGCTGGCGCAGTTCAGAATCGCAGTTCAAGGCATGGCAAAGGGGATTCTGCGGTCGCGCAATATCCCAGAAAAATAGGGGTCTACGCCGATATTCATGGATCATGCCGGGAAAACCGGGTGAAGTTTCAGGCCGCCTAGATGGAACATTACGTCTCGCTTGAAGGCTTCGTAGTTCCTGTGTCCCCTGGACTTGACTCGCACAG